>LNFM01000449.1_pt1 | contig 216491 bp, 197 predicted proteins | sample 596031 | NCBI WGS metagenome assembly LNFM01 (sample SAMN04254537, study PRJNA301005) | activated carbon metagenome | isolation source: dual media filters at the Ann Arbor, Michigan drinking water treatment plant | place: USA: Ann Arbor | reverse complement strand
AAACATTATGAACATATGCGAACTCGGAGCAGCAATTCAAGTTGCTCGGCTAAATAAGCCAATTACTCAAGCGAAATTGTGCGAAGCAGTGCGTATTTCGCGACCCACCTTAAGTCTGCTTGAAACGGGCAAGCTTCCAGAAGTTGGGATAAGGAAGGTAATGGAGGTCTTAGAACAGCTTGGATTAGAGTTGACATTAAAAGAAGCGCGAACCAGACCGACACTGCGAGATTTACAACGAGAGAATGAAAACGCTAAGGTCGCTGAACTCACACAACGAACAATTAGAAAACGTGCACCTCGCGCGCCTAAAGACAAATGACTTCTGGTTTGCTACCAAATTAGATCGTTTCTTTAGGCGTGCCGAAAGAAATCTGATGTCAGTTAGCACCATAAGGCCTGTCGTTCTCCTGCTCATACTGGGTTTTAAAGCCCGATGCGATATCCTGGATGGCACTCCGTAGCATCAAGTGCGCGTCCGGATTAGAACAGGCTGGAGAATGCTCTAAAAGCACCTTGGTCACGTTTTCAAGCGTCTGACCATGCTGTCCAATTGCCTCGTGTGCCACGCGAACCTCTATTTCCTTCCAATCAACCTTGCTCGCGTCACCATTGGCTTCTCTCAGTGCTGCTGCCGCTTTCATACCGAACGTGTGCGTCGCACCACCACCCTGCAATAACTTTTGAATGTCCTGCACGCGCTTGGTCGCCTCTGCCTCAATACTCGCCGCCTTGGCCGCGTCTGCGGCCTTCTGGCGTTCCAATTCCACCTGCCTGGCCCTCTCTTCGATCTGCTGGTGCCGACGCATTTCTGCGACCTTGATCTCTTCTTGCGTGAATAACTGGGCGATCGCTTTCAGATCGCGGGCGAAAACCTCCAGTGCCCTCATCTTCGTGGCGTAGCGACTATTGGACGTCTTCAGATCATCCACCTTATTCTTCAGGGCTTCAGCCTCCTTGGCCTGTGCCTGATGCCGTCTAGCTGTGACCACGGCCGCATCACGCTGGGCTTTGATTTCCGCCTTGCGCTGCTCGGCTAGCCTGCCGGCTGTGGCCTTCTCACGTAGCCATTTGTCATGATCATTTTTCCAAGCCTCCTTGCCCGCGAACAAGCCCGGCTTCTCCGGCTCTGGCCGCAACTTCGGCGGGATTGTCTTGACCACGGGTAGAGGCTCGAAAGCGGCATTGGCACGAGCGTAGTATTGTTGAATCGAGGTGTGCCGCGCTTTGCTGCCTTCGATGCCACGCAGAAGGCCGTGCTGCTGGCCGACGTTCTGCGCAAAATCGGTTTGCATCTGGGTCAACGCCTTGGCACCGCCCAAAAACGTCCGGCAGTTCAGCTTGCCACGTTCATCGATCGGCACCACATAAGCATACAAGTGGGGCGTGGTTTCGTCTCTGTGAATACCAACGTAGACGACATTTTCCTTTCCATGCTTGGCTTCCAACCACTTGAGCGAATCATCAAAATAGGCGTCTTGTTCCTGTCGGCTTTTGCCCTGCATGTCCTCGGGACTACCTGTGATCAAATACTCGATCGCCAGCACAGCATTGCTGCGTACCTTGTCGGGTAATCTCTCGTTGAATCGCTCCAATGCCTGGGTGACGTTAGTGGCCCCAATGTGCGTGTTGTCGGCAGCGCGGCTAGCGTCGGCATTTGGCGTGTCTTGCTCGCGGAAAGCGTGTTTCAGGGATCGTCTCACCGCGTGGCCTGATTTCAGCTTTTGCGTGCGCAGGATCACATACCCCATGATCAGCTCGCGGCCTTGGTAGAGCCCACATGGCATGTGGACTTACTACACAATTTCTTCGAAATTGTCCCGCCGATGGCAGGGTAAGCCCCTGCGGGGTGGTAAAAAAGCAAGGTCAACAGCACCACCAAATACTGGTTTTCATTTTTGGTTCTATTCATTTTCATTTTTTTAATTACTACCGATCGCAGTCGCTGCGGAAGCCAGCTCTCCCCGCATCCTATGGACAGAACACCATTGCGTGGTTTGTTTCCGACCTGACGCGCTTCGCTTGCCCCAATTTTTATAAAGTTCCTCAAATCAAACCACCTCGCCTAAAGACCGCTTTTAAAAACTTTTAAACAGCCGCGCCCATGTTTAAAAAACAGGTGCCCGCAGCCCTGCTTGCAGGGTGAGGCCGCTTGACCGGCCGAAGGTCTGTTTTTTGCGTGCATGCGGTTGTGAACAGGCTCGTCGCTGCACCTTGCCGCGCGGGCGTCCCCGCTTGGTTGCGCACCGACGATAACCCTGTCGGCACGCCTTATTACCCCTTAAATTCGCTAAATCAAAAAACATAAAAAACAAAGCCTTTTTGATTCAAAGTGAATCCGGTGGAGAATCATTTGGTTTTTATTAAAGCGCCACGAAGTGGCGCAGCCCATTGAGCCTCACGGAGGCACGACGTGGGCTATCTATGTGTAATCTGTGTGTAGTCTTTGTATTAGCTGGCTGCATCCCGCCACCTAGCTGGTCGTTTCTCGCCGTACTGCCGGTCGCATCCTGCCTTAACCATCAAGTTCCCCGTCCAGTTGGTCGGATTCTGCCAACTGCAAATTTTGGGTAAGAAATTGATATAGCTTGACCGTATCAACTCTGTAAAAAATTTTGGCTGGGACACCCATTTTTTTCTCTTCTAGTAGGCCCTGTTTTTTGAGGAGTCTCCGTGCGCCTTCTTGCTCAGCACGGGTCATCCCTAATTCCCACTCCCAGCTTTGCTTACTCGCATCTTTAGGAGGAAGGGCAGCCCCATTTTTATTTCTTTTAGCATCACGTAACTTGAACCAATATTCGTCTTGTTTTTTTATGCTTTGCCAGTAGGTAGCCTGACACAAAAACAAAGCCGCCAAAGTTGAGCCCAAAGCCCGTGCCAATTTTGGCCGAAATGCGACGACTTCTCGATCACCGAGAAGCTCCAATATCAATTGAATATCTTCCCGGCTTGGTCCCTTTTTGTTCATTTTGAAGCTCTCCGCACTTGCTCGACCTTGGTCGGGCGGCCACGGGGCCGACCAGTATCGGCAGACGCTTCCTGCGCTTGACGGATAAATTCCAAAACGTCAGATTCCAGCCAGATCAACCGACGGTTCAACTTAAACCAACGTGGAAGCTTGTCGCCGTGCGTTTTTTTGTTGCCGGTATAGAACAGAATGGTCCGGACGCTCAGTCCCATAAATTCCGCAATATTTTCGGTGAAAAGTACGCGAGGCAAGGTTGATGCTGCGTATTGTTTGGTGCTGTCTAAATTATTAATCTCTTGGAGCAATGCCCCGATTTGGCTGCGCGGTTTCATTCCTGTCACTCATGTTTGTTTCCATGAATCAACCATACCGGCAAGCTCGTTTTTCACCGAATGCGAATCTAACTAACAATTCTTATTGGAAAACAGCAAGAAACCAGAAAAAATATCCGTAGCAACAAAGCTCTTTTGCTTTTTATGCGAACGGATAAATTTCTATATTTTTTTTCTTATGGAATAAGTTTTTATACTTTTTTTCTTATCGGCATTCATTGCAAATGCAGAAATCTCGACAGATAAGCCGAAATATTCAAAAACTTATTATTTGCAGGCAGGATGAATTATTTAGGGGGGACGTTGTGGAAGCACAACAATCACTAATGCAAGAAGCAAAAAAAAACCGCACCAGTTAGGCGCGGTTTTGGGACAGTGTTGGGACAGTGATTTTCATAAAACCTCATTACTAATCACTGTCTATCACTAATGCTAGTTAGTGCAACTCTTTGATTTTAAAGAGTTTAACCTACTATATTTGGTGGGCCTCCCGTGAGTCGAACACGGCACCAACGGATTATGAGTCCGCTGCTCTAACCAAGCATGAGCTAGAGGCCCGTAACCTGACTAGATATTAATTACCTTCGAGGAAGCTCTTCAGTTTATCCGAACGTGATGGATGACGCAATTTGCGTAATGCCTTGGCTTCTATTTGACGAATGCGCTCACGTGTAACGTCGAATTGCTTGCCGACTTCTTCCAGCGTGTGATCGGTCGACATTTCGATACCGAAGCGCATACGCAAGACTTTTGCTTCGCGTGGGGTCAATGAATCGAGTACGTCCTTGACCACACCGCGCATAGAAGCGTGCAACGCTGCATCGGCTGGTGCCAATGTGTTGTTGTCTTCGATGAAATCGCCCAGATGTGAATCGTCGTCGTCGCCTATCGGTGTTTCCATCGAAATCGGTTCTTTCGCGATCTTCATGATCTTGCGGATTTTATCTTCCGGCATTTCCATTTTGATCGCGAGTGTTGCCGGATCGGGCTCAGCACCGGTTTCCTGCAAAATCTGACGCGAGATGCGATTCATCTTGTTGATCGTTTCGATCATGTGCACCGGAATACGGATGGTGCGGGCCTGATCGGCGATCGAACGAGTGATAGCCTGACGAATCCACCATGTTGCATACGTCGAGAATTTAAAGCCGCGACGATATTCAAATTTGTCGACTGCCTTCATCAAACCGATATTGCCTTCCTGGATCAGATCCAGGAATTGCAAACCACGGTTGGTGTATTTTTTCGCGATCGAAATAACCAGACGCAAGTTGGCTTCGGTCATTTCGCGTTTAGCCTTGCGTGCCTTCATTTCACCGGCAGCCATCTTTTTATTGATAGCGCGCAGATCTGGCAAAGGCAACACGACGCGTGCTTGCAGATCGATCAGCTTTTGCTGCAATTCCTTGACTGTCGGTACGTTACGCGCAAGCACAACGCTGTATGGATGATTTGCATTGACTTCGCCATCGACCCATTCAAGATTGCTCTCATTGCCAGGGAAAACCTTGATGAAGTGACTACGCGGCATGCCGCATTTATTGACGGCGACGTCGAGAATTTGTTTCTCGATATGGCGCACTTCATCCACTTGTCCACGCAAGGTGTCGCACAATTTTTCAACAACTTTTGCTGTAAAGCGAATACTCAGCAATTCGTTGGAAATAATTTCTTGTGCTTTAACGTAAGGCTTGGAGTTGTAACCTTCTTTTTCGAAGGCTTTGCGCATCTTGTCGAATTGCAGGGCGATGGTCGCAAACTTGGCGAGCGATTCGCGCTTCAATTGCTCCATTTGTTCTGCGGTAAAACCAGCAGCACCGGAAGCGGCAGCAGCAGGAGTTTCTTCTTCCTCTTCTTCCTCTTCTTCTTCCTCTTCCTCTTCTTCGTCATCTGAAGAAACAGCAGGAGTAGGTGCGATCACAGGCTCAGTTGCATTCATGTCGACCAGGCCGTCAACGATTTCGTCAATCTTGGCCTCGTCTTTTGAAATACGTTCTGCCGCTGCAATGATTTCCGCAATGGTGGTCGGGCATGCCGAGATCGCCTGGATCATGTCACGCAGGCCATCTTCAATACGTTTAGCAATGCCGATTTCGCCTTCGCGCGTCAACAGTTCAACCGAACCCATTTCACGCATGTACATGCGGACTGGATCGGTCGTGCGGCCGAAATCGGAGTCAACGGTCGACAATGCAGCTTCAGCAGCCGCTTCGGCTTCGTCATCGCTGGCAACGGTTGCAACGTTGTCGGACAACAGCAATGTTTCTGCATCCGGCGCCTGTTCGTAGACCGCGATACCCATGTCGTTGAAGGTACCGATGATGCCTTCGATCGCTTCCGGATCGATGATATTTTCCGGCAGGTGATCGTTGATCTCTGCGTATGTCAGGAAACCGCGTTCCTTGCCGAACTTGATCAGCGTTTTCAGTTTTTGACGACGTGCTTCGAGTTCTTCTTCGCTGGCTTCCGTGTCATTTGAGAACGCATCTTTCAACAATGCTTTTTCTTTGGCCTTGCGGTCTTTGGCTTTTGCCTTGTCTACGGCTTTGAGTTCTGCGCGTTCGACTGCATTCAATGCAGCCACTTCGTCATTCTCAGGCTGGAATTCTTTTGGCTTGCGACCGCGGCGGCCAGGCACCTTGATCGACGGCAGGATATAGCCGGACGTATCAATTGCGGCGAGTGTCGCAGCATCAGTGGTTTGACTCACGGTCGGCGTGATCATGACGTTAATGCCAGGACGCGACTCGACTTTCGGTTCGATTTTGGCTGACTTGCTAGCTGATTTCACTTCAGATTTCTTATTTGTCACAGGGGCTTTCGATTGCACTGATACCGGCTTTGCAGCAACTTGGGATGAAGGTTTTACCACCGTAGATTTCGCTACTACGGTAGCGGACTTCGTCGGCGACTTTGCTGCTTTTACATTCGACGGCGCAGCTTTGCCGACGGGCTCGCTGGCCACTTTTTTTGCAACAGGTTTGGTCGACTTCGCCACAGCCGTTTTGGCTTTGCTCGCGGCAAGTGTCTGATTTTTCGCGGGTTTCTTCATTGCGTTCGCCATTGGATCAACTACCAACTGGTTATGCCTCGGAATACGACAGAGCCGCACTCCACAAGCAGATTTGCGCATTCAACTCCGGCTTACGCCCGCGCAAGTTTATTGATTTTCTTTCCGATTCCTACAACACCCGCAACTCTAAGGCGTTGAATCGAAAGCCTTTAATTATAGCATATGGGGACGCATTCCCCCTCTACACAAGAGCAAAATTAGTCTCTTTGCGCCTTTTCCGCCTGCGCCTGGCGTCTTAAGTGTTCCTGTTGCAAGCTTAAATCGCGGTAGCGCGCTTGCGCTTCTTCACTACGCAAACCTTCGGAAACCAACTTCTCTTTTTCACTATCCAAAAATTTCATTTTGATCTGACGTATTGCACCCGCCAGCTCCACGCGGGCAATATCGACATCCGACTCGCTCTCCGCCGCAATCTCTGCAATTAGTGGATCGAAATCGGACCCCGTAGAGCGCAGCAATTCGGCCAGCGTCGCAAAATTTGCATGGGCGCCCATCTCCCGACTCATTTCCACCAATTGTTCCAGCATATCGGCACGATCAGGGGCAAAGTGCGTCGCCACATTCAATGCCGATTGATCGAGTTCGGCAGCGAGCACCGGATGTGCAACCAACAGGCGCATAATCTGACGCTCCAGCCCTACCGGTGCAGTGCGCTTGCCCTTCGGTGGTGCCGCGCGCGCACGTGAAATCGGTTGCGTCAATTCAAACAAGGCTTCGATCTCTGCTGGCGTACTTTCCGTCACTTGTGCCAGACTACGCACAATTTGCAAACGCAATGACGATGCAGGCAACGCCTGCAGCAAAGGCTTGGCATCGAACTGCGCACGGGCTCTGCCTTCCGGCGTGCCGAGATCGTTATCACCCACGGCTTCTTTCAACAGAAATTGTGACAAAGGCATGGCATCCTGCACCTGCTTTTCAAACGACTCGGTGCCCATTGCACGGATATAACTATCCGGATCGTGCTCACTCGGCAAAAATAAAAATTTGATTACTTTATTGTCACCGGCGTACGGCAAACTAGCTTCCAACGCGCGCCTTGCTGCACGTCGACCTGCCTTGTCGCCATCGAAACTGAAAATCACTTGGTCGGTTTGGCGCAGCAGTTTTTGTACATGAATCGGTGTACAAGCGGTACCTAGGGTAGCAACGACTTGCGGAAAACCCAACTGCGCCAGTGCCACCACATCCATATAACCTTCAGTGACCAAGACGTAACCAGCATCGCGTATTGCCTGGCGCGCTTCGAACAAACCGTACAGTTCGCTACCCTTTTGAAATAAGGGCGTTTCGGGCGAATTCAAGTATTTTGGCTCGCCATCACCCATCACGCGACCGCCGAAACCGATCACTTGACCTTTGGTATTGCGAATCGGGAACATGATGCGATCGCGGAATCGGTCGTAGCGTTTGCGTTGTCCACCACTCGCGCCTTCTTCGTCTGTCTTGTTGATCACAAGGCCAGATTCAACCAAGGCATCCAGTTCATAATCAGGGAACACCGCGCGCAAACCATCCCAGCCGTCCGGCGCATAACCCATACCGTAACGTGCTGCAATTTCACCGGTCAGACCGCGCCCAATCAGATAACTTTTTGCCGTTTCGGCGTGGCGCAATTGCTGACGATAAAAGTCGCATGCGCGCGTCATCGCTTCCGACAAAGCCATGCTCTTTGCTTGCTGTTCCGCGCGTTGCGCAGGTGGCAAACGATCTTCGGCTTCCGGCACGATCATGCCAACGTTTTGCGCCAGATCCTTGACCGCTTCGACGAAACCCATGCCGGAATATTCGATCAAAAATCCGATCGCCGTGCCATGCGCGCCGCAGCCAAAGCAGTGATAAAACTGCTTGGTCGGACTGACCGTAAAGCTGGGGGATTTCTCGTTGTGAAACGGGCATAAGCCCATGAAATTGGCGCCGCCCTTTTTCAACTGCACGTAGCGACCCACCACATCGACAATGTCGACGCGGTTGAGCAGATCCTGAATAAACGACTGTGGAATCACGTCGGGTTCAAGCTAATCGTGAGTGAAATGTAGTGGTGAAAAGGCAATCAGCCTTTAGTCAATGCAGCCTTGACCAAGCCGGATACGGCAGTCATGTCAGCACGACCTGCAAGCTTTGCTTTCAAGATCGCCATGACCTTACCCATATCCTGCGGACCGGCAGCCCCGGATGCAGTCACTGCAGCAGCAACTTCGCCCTGCACTTCTGCATCGGACAATGCGTTAGGCATATAGGTCGTCAAGACTGTGAGCTCAGCCTCTTCGATATCGACCAGATCCTGACGTCCGCCAGCCTGGAATTGCGAAATCGAATCCTTGCGTTGCTTGATCATTTTTTCAATGATAGCCAGCACTTGCGTATCGTTCAGTTCGATGCGCTCATCAACTTCTTTTTGCTTGATCGCGGAAGTGATCAGACGAATCGTACCGAGCTTGCTAGCTTCTTTGGCGCGCATAGCCGATTTCATGTCTTCGGTGATCTGTTCTTTCAAGCTCATACGCACTCCGGTATCTGGATGTTAATTTTTAAAAGCCATCTTAAAATGACCCAATAAAATCAGATCATTAAAAACGCCAAAACCCGCTGCGGACCAACACCGGAGCGGGTTTGCAACTAACTTCTTGAACTGCACGCACATCAGGCGCGCAGCTTAGAAATTAGTACAGCTTCTTAGGCAATTGCTGGCTGCGGATACGCTTGTAATGGCGTTTCACAGCTGCAGCGAGCTTGCGCTTACGTTCAGCAGTTGGCTTCTCGTAAAACTCGCGCGCACGCAAATCGGTCAGCAAACCGGTTTTTTCAATAGTGCGCTTGAAGCGACGCATAGCGACTTCGAACGGCTCGTTTTCTTTAAAGCGGATAGTGGTCATGTAAGGTAAACCAATGTTGGGTAGTGAGTCGAAGAGTATAGCAGTCTTGTTCGGCAAATGGAAGACTCTTTATTTGTCAATGTTGGATTTGCCGGAAAATACCACGAAATCTGAATATATCTTCCAGCCTCCAGCCGTGACTCAATGCCCGTGAAGCTTCATGCTCAATTCAGCATCCCAATAGGCTGCTTCAATTTTGTGACCATCCAGATCGCGGACAAAACAACCGTAATAAGGCTCGCCGTAAAGTGGGCGCGGGCCTGGCGGGCCATCGCAGGCAGCGCCAGCAGCAATCGCCGCCTCATAAAACTTGTGCACTTGCTCTTTATTGCTCGCAATAAAACCCATGTGGAAACCATTACCGACACTAGCCGTTTTGCCATCATGCGGAACGCCGAGCCAGAACTCCGGATATTGGCGGCCATACGCAACCGCACCCGGATGCTCCATGATCGTGACTATGCCTAGCGTCGCCAGTACTGCGTCGTAAAACGGCCTGGCCTTGTCGTATTGATTCGTGCCTATTGATACATGCGAAATGATGCTTGGATTTTCGTTACTCATGAATGCCTCCTTGGAATGAGCAATCATCATAGCGGGCACTACTGACAGGGAATGTCAGCAGTCTTCACATTCACTAGACTGCTTGACCGGCGGCAACGCCAGAAGCCCACGCCCATTGAAAGTTATAACCGCCCAGCCAACCGGTCACATCAACTGATTCACCGACAAAATGCAAACCCGGCACTTTGTTTGCCATCATGGTCTGTTGCGACAGTTCTCGCGTATCGATACCGCCCAGCGTCACTTCCGCCTTGCGATAACCTTCCGAACCATTCGGAATAATGCTCCAGCGATTGATCGAAGCGCCCAATTGCCGTAATTGCTTGTCTTGCATGTCGGCGACGCGCGCATCGCCTTTAAAGCCATTCACGATCAGCCATTCATCAGCCAGGCGTGAAGGCAACCACTGCGCCAATTGATTGCCTAGATTTTTCTTGCTGCTGGATTTGCCTTCGATCAGCGCTTCGGCAATATCGACTTCCGGCACCAGATTAATGATCAATGGAGTGCCCGGTTCCCAGAAACTGGAAATTTGCAGAATCGCCGGACCCGACAGGCCGCGATGTGTAAACAGTAAATCTTCCTTGAAATAACCGCGGGCTTTCTTGACGCCGGTTTCCACTTCCACCGGCAAGGCAATACCTGCCAGCGGCACAAATGGTTGCCAGCTCGCCAGATCGAAAGTCAAAGGCACCAGGCCGGGACGAGGTTCAACCATTTTCAAATCGAATTGCTTGGCTATGCGATAAGCAAAATCAGTCGCGCCGATTTTAGGAATCGACAAACCACCAGTCGCAATCACGACGCTACTCGCAAGAATCTCGCCAGTGTCGGTTTCAATACGGAACAAATCATCATTCTTGCTTATGGATTTGATCGTGCACGGCATGCGCCACGCCACATTGCCGAGCGCGCATTCGGCTTTCAACATGTTGATGATGTCTTCTGCTGAATCGTCGCAAAACAGCTGGCCTTTGTGCTTCTCGTGATACGCAATGCGATAGCGTTTCATCAAGGCGAGAAAATCCTGCGGCGTGTAGCGCGACAAGGCGCTCTTACAAAAATGGGGATTCTGCGACAGGAAGTTTTGCGGCGTGGCGTCGATGTTGGTGAAATTGCAGCGACCACCGCCGGAGATGCGAATTTTTTCTGCCAGCTTGGCAGCGTGATCGATCAGCACCACGCTTTTGCCGCGTTGCCCGGCGACGGCCGCGCACATCATGCCTGCGGCTCCGGCGCCGATTACGGCAACATCAACTTGTTTTGTCATGACTTACTACCAGCGAGAAAAAGTAAGCCGTGATTGTAAGCGCAGGCGACTTGCCGGGCTTAGTTGATTTGCGCCTGTTTTCAAGGCCCGCGAAAAACTCAGGCGGACCAGCGCTCCAGAACGGTATCGCGCAAAGTCTTGCCATTTGATTCAGACGACAACCTGGAAAACTCCGTCGCACAACGTACTACATCGCCGATCACGATAATCGCCGGGCTGCCGATCTTCGATTCTGCCAATGCTTGTGGCAATTCGGCCAGGGTCGTAATCAGTTGTGCTTGTGCCATACCGGTGGCGGATTGAATGACGGCAACCGGCGTACAGCCCGCCTTACCGCCTTCAAGCAAGGCTGCCTGAATTTCTGTCGAACGAGCGACGCCCATATAAATCACCAGCGTCAGATTGAGTTTGGCCAGCGTATTCCAGTCAGGATTGGATTCGGCGTTTTTGCCGTGGCCGGTAATAAAGATCGCGCCCTGGCTCCATTCGCGATGTGTGAGTGGAACACCGATCGATGCTGGCGCAGCGAGGCCGCTGCTGATCCCATTGATCACTTCAACTTCAACACCTTCAGCTTGCAAATGATCGCGCTCTTCGCCGCCACGACCGAAGATAAAGGGATCGCCGCCTTTCAAACGCACGACACACTGTCCGGCTTGCGCTTCGGACAACATCAAGCGCTCGATAAATTCTTGTGGGGTTTGTTTGCAGCCGCCGCGTTTGCCGACGTTGACGATGCGCGCAGTTGCCGGCGCATATTGCAATACTTCTGGATTGACCAGATCGTCGATCAGGATCACATCTGCCTTGGCGATAGCCTTCACTGCCTTGACTGTCAGCAGATCCGGATCACCAGGACCTGCGCCGACCAAAAACACTTTACCTAATACCTTACCGAACTGCTCCATCTTGACCGCCGTGTTTACTTTGTAGATGTTTAGCTACAAGCAAACACTGTTCCACCTGCTCCAAAATGGAGATAGGGATAGGCTCCTCGCCGCGCAACGCGGCTTCTATCCATTTCGCCGTTGTAATAGCGTCACGTTCTGCAGGCAAAGGAGGCAATTCGTCCGTCGGCTCCTGCTTTTGCACCAGAATCGTGCATTCACCGTCATGCATCCAGCTTATTTGTTGTGCGCGCTTGGCGTTAGCGACCGTTTCGCCCTCCGTACCACGCATCAAAAACACTTCGCCGCGCTCTGCTGGTGCAGCCGTCGTGAAGTATGTAGTCAACATGGCAAGGTACTCAGGATGCGTGTATGAGGTCAAGCGCAAGGCCGGTGCAGCAAACGGCTGCATGATCTTGACCAGCGTATGGGTGGAGTTACGCACGCCGAGGATACGTCGCATTGCGAGCAAACGCGACATGCGTGGCGCCAAGTCTTCAATCGGCATCAACACCGGCGCACGGCGCGCAAATTGTTCAGCAACTTGCTGCGCAGTGTGCGAAACCGGATAGCCGAGTTCTTTCAAAATTTCCGCAGTCGTGACGCGACCTGGATCGCTCGTCACACCATGGATAAATACAGGTGCGCCTTCACGCGCCAGCAACAATGCCATCAAAGGCAGCAGGTTAGGCATCTGACGCGCGCCGTTATAACTTGGGATGACGATAGGTGCGTAATCGCTAACCGGCGCCACTAGAGGCTCGAACGACGCTTCTGCCGCATCGACAAAGCCGGCGATCTCATCGACAGATTCACCCTTGATACGCATCGCCAGCATGATGCCGCCCATTTCCAGATCGGACACGCGTCCGTCCAGCATCGCTGCATACAATTGATTGGCATCGTCGCGCGACAAACTGCGCGCGCCTTTAACGCCACGCCCGATTTCCTTGATGAAACGAGCAGTGGCGAGTGGTTCGGTATTGGAAGGATTTTGCATGCCGCAGAGGGTACACCGAAGCCCGGTTCTGCGAAAGTGCAGAACCGGGAAAGGCGATGGAAAAATTATGACGAAATTACAATGGAAATTACAGAAGCTTAAGCAGCCTTGGCAGGTACCTGTTGGCCGACAATGATTTTCTTCAGTTCCGGAACACAGGACCCGCAGTTGGTGCCGCACTTCAACTTCTGCTGCAAGTCAGCCAGTTTCACATCAACTTCGCCGCGCGTTCCAACCAGGCTATCGTTGATTTCCGTTTCAGATACGTTGAAGCAGTTACAGACGATACGACCACGCGACTTGAAGTTTTGAGGTGCCTTATTCGATGGCATCAACAACAAGCGACCCAAGGCCGCAACTGGTTGCTCGCTTTCCAGATATTCCTTCAACCAGCCTTCGGCAGAAATATCGCCTGCCAGCGCCACCGCCTGTAACTTGCCATCTGCTATCAAAATACGGCGCGAGTTGCCGCGCTTGCTATCGTCATAGCGCAGCACTTGCGCACCAGCGATGCTGAATTTTTCTTCTATCTCTGCCGTCAGCGCAGGATTCGCTGCGTAATCGTCCGCTGCGCGGAACAGCACGCCTACCTTGTCGCGACCAAACAGCGTGCATGATGCATACGCAAACTTGCGCATCATGGGCCGCAATGCCGCTTGCAAATCGAGCAGCTTGGATTCTTCTATCCAGCCGAAGACGATAAAACGCCAAGGGAATTCCGCTTTCAAAATCTTGACGGCGGCGTGCTTCAATTCTGGTTGCTTCGAAGTAGGGCAATACGCTGGCGTGGTCAACGCGTTCACGCCATAAGTGCCGTCGCCATCCCTTCCACGACCGGAAACGTATTCTTCGCCCCAATGCATGCCGATAAAAGCCTGTCCCGCGCGCATATCGTCACCCAAGGCCACAGGGAAAATCTGTGAACCGCGTTTGCTGGTGACATGCACCAGGTCGCCAGCATTGAGCAGCCGACGCTCCATATCCACTTTGGACAAGACAACCGACGGCTCCGATGCATGCGAAAACAATTGCGCAACCGTGCCGGTACGGCTCATGCCATGCCATTGATCACGCAAACGACCCGTCGTTAAATGGAAGGGATAGCGTGCATCAACTGGTTCGGCAACTGGCTGATAAACCGTATTTACAAACTTCGCACGACCATTAGTCGTTGGGAAGATCCCGTCTTCATACAAACGTTTCTTGCCGGTAGTCGCGCCTTCTGGAAATGGCCATTGTTGCGGGCCCTGCTCTTCCAATAGTTTGAAACTTAGACCGGTGATATCCAGATCGCGACCGCGTGTTGATTCGCGATGTTCGTTCCAGATTTCTTCCGTCGTTTCAAACGGGAAGATAGACGATTGTCTACCAAGCGCGCCTTCCAGCTTGCGCGCGAAGTCGACTGCAATTTCCCAGTCGTGTTTAGTTTCGCCGAGCTTGGGCAACACTGATTTGAAACGTGTAATGCGACGTTCGGAATTGGTAACCGTGCCTTCTTTCTCACTCCATGTCGATGCTGGCAACAACACATCCGCGTAATCGCAACTCGCGGTCGTTTTGTACGCTTCCTGCACAATAACCAGTTCGGCATTGCGCAGTGCTTCGCGGATCATTGCCTGCTCAGGCATTGACTGCGCCGGATTGGTACAGACGATCCAGATGATTTTGATTTCACCGGTACGCACGGCTTCGAACATTTCCACCGCGCTTTTGCCAGGCGCCGCCGGTACGTCGGCTACGCCCCATAATTTTGCAATCTCTGCTCTATGTTCCGGATTGGCCAAATCACGATGCGCCGACAACATGGTGGCGAGGCCACCTACTTCACGGCCACCCATCGCATTTGGTTGGCCAGTCAACGAAAGCGGCCCTGCACCAGGCTTGCCGATTTGATGCGTAGCCAGATGAAGATTGATCAATGCCGCATTTTTTGCGGTGCCGGATGAGGATTGATTCAAGCCCTGGCAATACATGGACAACGTTGCTTTCGATTTGCCGAACATGCGCGCGGCTTGCATCAAGTCTTCTTCTTTGATGCCGCAGATGTCCGCAACAAATCTAGGTGTGTACTCACGCACGGTTTGTTTCAGTGCTGCAAAACCTTCCGTATGCGCCTCGATATATTCGAGATCGACCAGGTCTTCCCACAAACAGATATGCAACATGCCGTTGAACAGCGCGACGTCGGTGCCCGGCAAAATCGGCAAGAACAAATCAGCTTCGCGTGCGGTATCGGTGCGGCGCGGATCGGCGACGATCACTTTTAATAACGGGTTGGCTTTGCGCGCATCTTCGATGCGCCTATAGATGATCGGATGCGCGTAGGCGGTATTCGAGCCGACGATAAAAATGACTTGCGCCTGATCGATATCTTCATAGCAAGGTGGCGGTGCATCCGCACCCAAGGTTTGCTTGTAACCGGCGACTGCACTCGACATGCACAAACGCGAATTGGTATCGACGTTATTGGTGCCGATTAAACCCTTCGCGAGTTTGTTAAAGACGTAATAATCCTCGGTCAGCAACTGACCTGACAAATAAAAGCCAACGCTATCCGGCCCGTGATCACGGATAGTTGCAGCAAATTTACTGACGATGAAATCCATCGTCGTTGCCCACGATGTGCGCTCGCGCTCATCGCTACGTGCCAGACGCATTTCCGGATACAGCGCGCGCGACTGCTGTTGCAATGCCGGGCGCGCGGTTAAATGCAGGGTGCTGCCCTTGGTGCACAAACGGCCGAAGTTGGCCGGATGGTCAGGATCGCCACGCACGGCGATCACCTTCTCTCCATCGCTTTGGATCAAGACACCGCAGCCCACCCCGCAATAACAGCAGGTGGCTTTGGTTTCGGTCGGAGCTGATGCAACAGCAGATACAGCAGGTTCCGGCCGGACAGCAGAAAGCAGCGATTCACTCATGCAGCGGCAGCCTCACTGACCGGCGCATTCAATTCCACTACATCCAGATAAACATCACCACCTTCAACCTTGACGCTGTATTTTTGCGTGCAACCTTCATCCGGCGCAGCGGCACAGCCATCGCCCAAACCTATGCTCCAGTTGTGCAAAGGACAAGCGACGCGCTCACCAAAGACAATGCCTTGCGACAAAGGACCACCCTTGTGCGGGCAACGATCCAGCAAGGCGAATACCTTGTCTTCACTATTGCGGAAAATGGCGACGTTCGGTTTGTCTGCGCGATTGACGACGCGTGAACCGAGGACTGGAATGTCCGTTACCTTGCAGATGACTTTCCATTGGTTTGACATACATGACCTTGATAAAAATTGTGATAGACGTTGTGTACTGCGGTTGTGGCTTTTTTGCACTCGTACTTGAAGCGCGAGTGCAACCCTGATTAGATCGACAATGGCTCGAACTGACGTGTATCGACCATTGCTTTTTCAGGTTCATGCCATGGATCGGCTTCACCTTCCAGCGAGAACAGCAAGCGCTCATACAAGGCCTTGCGGTTTTCATCATCCTCCAGCACTTTTTGTTTCGCGTGGTCCAGACCTACACGTGCAAGGTAATGCACGGTTCGTTCCAGGTACCAGCCTTCTTCGCGATACAACTGTAGGAAGGCACCGGCGTATTCCAGCACTTCTTCATGCGTTTTCAGTTTGACAAAGAATTCTGCGACTTCGGTTTTGATACCGCCATTGCCACCTACATACAATTCCCAGCCTGAATCAACACCAATGATGCCGACGTCCTTGATGCCCGATTCTGCGCAGTTACGCGGGCAACCGGAGACTGCCAATTTAACCTTGTGCGGTGCATACATGCGTGCCAATTGACGCTCAAGTTGTTGCCCCATTTTGGTCGAATCCTGGGTACCGAAACGGCACCATTCCGAACCAACGCAGGTCTTCACTGTACGCAAACCTTTTGCATATGCAAGACCGGATGGCATACCGAGGTCATGCCAGACTTCGCGCAAGTCTTCTTTCTTCACACCCAGCAAATCGATACGCTGACCGCCCGTCACTTTGACGGTAGGAATCTTGAACTTGTCGACCACGTCAGCGATGCGGCGCAATTCGGAAGAATTGGTTTCGCCACCCCACATACGTGGAATCACAGAGAAGGTGCCGTCTTTTTGAATGTTGGCGTGCGCACGTTCATTGATGTAACGCGATTGCGGATCATCCTTGGCTTCACGCGGCCAGGTCGAGATTAAATAATAGTTAATGCCAGGACGGCAGCTTGAGCAACCGTTAGGCGTACGCCAGCCCATCTTTTGCTGCACTTCTGCGACCGACAACATCTTGTCTGCCTTGATCGCATCGCGCACTTCTTGATGGGTGTGATCAGTACAGCCGCACATAGGTTTGGCTTTGCTCGATACCGAGTAATCGCCGCCCACCGTTGCCATGATGATTTGTTCGACCAGACCAGTGCACGAACCGCAAGATGCAGATGCCTTGGTGTGCTTGCGCACGTCTTCAATCGTGAACAGGCCTTTTTCTTTGATTGCGGTCACGATGGTGCCTTTGCATACGCCGTTACAACCGCAGACTTCTGCGCTGTCCGGCATTGATGCCGCTTTGCTGAAACCTTCGTGACCGGCATCACCTGGACGCGTGGTGTTGGCTTCGCCGAACATCAGCGAGTCACGGATTTCGCTGATGTCTTTGCCTTCGCGCAGCAGACTAAAGTACCAGCTGCCATCGACGGTATCGCCATACAAACATGCACCGACCAGTTTGTCGTCTTTCAATACCAGTTTTTTGTACACGCCGCCTATAGGATCGGACAACATGATTTCTTCTGTGCCTTCGCCACCGAGGAATTCACCAGCGGAGAACAAATCAATACCGGTTACTTTCAACTTGGTCGAAGTGACCGAACCTTGATAACGGCCGATACCGTAATTAGCCAGATGATTGGCGCAGACTTTTGCCATTTCAAACAAAGGTGCAACCAGACCGTATGCGGTGCCGCGGTGATTAACGCACTCACCCACTGAATACACTTTTGGATCGTAGGTCTGCATCGTGTCATTGACGACGATACCGCGATTGCAATAGATGCCGGTTTCTTCAGCGAGTTGTGTGTTCGGGCGTATGCCGACCGCCATCACGACCAGTTGCGCCGGAATTTCTGTACCGTCGGTAAAGCGCAATGCCTTGACGCGACCGTTTTCATCGCCGATGACTTCTTGCGTATTTTTTCCGAGCAGGAAGTTGAGGCCGCGATCTTCCAGCGATTTTTGCAGCATCTTGCCAGCGACGTTATCGAGTTGACGCTCCATCAGCGTCTCTGGCAAATGCACCACCGTGACGTTCATGCCGCGCAATTTCAAGCCATTGGCTGCTTCCAGACCCAGCAGACCACCGCCGATGACAACCGCATCAGTATGTACTTTGGCGGCTTCTATCATCGCGTTGGTATCGTAGATATCGCGATAGGAAATCACACCTTCCAAATCCTTGCCGGGAATCGGCAACATGAATGGATTGGAACCGGTAGCCAGCAACAGGCGATCGTATTCTGCAGTTGTGCCGTCATCTGCAATCACCATGCGTTTGACGCGATCGATCTTGGCGATCTTTTTACCCAGGTGCAGCTTGATGTCGTTTTCTACATACCAGTCCACGTCATTCAGCATGATGTCCTGGATGGTTTGCTCGCCGGCCAACACCGGGGACAGCAAAATACGGTTGTAATTGGCATAAGGCTCAGCACCGAATACCGTAATGTCATATAAGTCAGGTGCAATCTTGCGTAGTTCTTCCAAAGTACGCACGCCTGCCATACCGTTACCAACCATGACCAGTTTCATTTTTTTCATCGCTGCATCCCACAGATTTGTTATTCGCGAATTCAAATAAGCAAAACAGATGCCAGTTTTACTTATTGTGCACTTTTCATGAAAAAAGCCGTTTCTGCACCAATAGAAAGTCATTTCTGCACTTAACAAGTGCAGAACGCTGTTTATTTGGTGCAACCCTAGCGAGCTAATTTAGCGAGCATTAACCGCGCCCATTCGTGGGCATGACTTGCACTAAAGTGGCATGGCCCTTGCATATTTAGATGCAATATTGTCTAACTAGCGAGATCCCATGGAAAAAACGTCATTCTGGAAAGCCGGTCACACGCCGACCTTGCTTGCCTCATTCTTTTACTTCGACCTCAGCTTCATGGTCTGGGTCATTCTCGGACCGCTGGCCGTGCAGATCGCCGGCGATCTCGCTCTGACTCCTGCACAAAAAGGCTTGATGGTCGCCACGCCTTTACTATCTGGCGCGTTATTGCGCATTGTCATGGGCGTACTGGTCGATCATCTGAAACCAAAGAAAGCCGGCATCATCGGTCAGGTCATTGTCATGGCCGGTATGTTGTGGGCATGGCTGGGCGACCTGAACAGTTATCACACGATGCTGGCGTTTGGCGTCATCCTCGGTTTCGCTGGCGCTGCATTTGCCGTGGCCCTGCCTTTGGCTTCGCGCTGGTATCCGCCTGAGCATCAAGGTACTGCGCTCGGCATTGCCGGTGCAGGTAACTCAGGCACCGCGTTTGCTGCACTGTTTGCCCCAGGCTTGGCGATTATCTTCGGTTGGCAAAACGTGTTTGGCCTTTGCCTCATTCCACTGGGCGTGGCTTTTATCGTCTATCTGGTATTTACCAAAGACGCACCGAATGCCCCGCCAGCAAAATCCATGGTTGAATATCTGCATGTATTGAAAGACAAGGATGCGTGGTGGTTCATGTTCTTCTACAGCGTGACCTTTGGCGGCTTCGCCGGTCTGGCTTCGTCGCTGACGATTTACTTCAATGGTCAATATGGCTTGTCGCCAGTGACTGCTGGCTATTTCACTGCGGCCTGCGTATTCGCCGGCTCGGCCGTTCGTCCATTGGGCGGCCGTTTGGCCGACCGCATAGGCGGCATCAAGACTTTGTCGATGATGTATATGCTGGCCGCAACCTTCATGCTGATTGCCAGCTTCGGTTTGTCATCGGCTGCAGCTGCCGTTGCGATCTTTGTGCTCGCGATGCTTGCACTCGGCGTAGGCAACGGCGCAGTATTCCAATTGGTACCGCAGCGCTTCCGCAAGGAAATCGGCGTGATGACTGGTTTAGTCGGCATGGCTGGTGGCATAGGCGGCTTCTATCTGGCGTCCAGCCTTGGTTACTCGAAGCAATTGACCGGCAGCTATCAAGGTGGCTTGATTGTTTTCGCCGCATTGGCCATCGTTGCCTTGCTCGGTTTGTCCGCAGTGAAAAAACGCTGGCGCACAACCTGGGGCAGCGCGGCCATGACCAATGCAAAAATCTAAATCACATATTTGTAGATGGTTTTAAAAATGCATTCATCAAAGTCGACCATCGTCATGACTGAATCTTTGTCAGCTACACCATGCCATTGAAAATGGCGGCGGGTTATGCCACGCGTGCAGGTCAACGCGCGCGCAATGAAGATTTTGTCGGGATGGTGATACCCGACGAGCCTGAGTTGTCGAGCAAGGGCATGCTTGCGGCCATCGCCGACGGTGTGTCCGGCAATGAGGGCGGACGTGAAGCATCCGAGTACACGATACGCGGCCTGCTCAGCGATTACTACGCGACTTCCGATACATGGCCGGTCACGCAATCGCTGGATCGCGTACTCAAGGCGATCAATAGCTGGGTCCAGCATCAGGGTTCGATACGTGCCGAACTAGCTGGCATGGCGACGACCCTGACTTCGCTGGTATTGCGCGGCAATTTTTATTATTTTGCGCATGTAGGCGACACCCGTCTTTATCTGCTGAGGAAAGGTGTGCTGACGCGCCTTACAGCAGATCATGTGTGGGATAGGCCGGAAATGCAGCATGTATTAACACGTGCCATAGGCCTCGACTCACAACTGGCGATCGATCATGGCATGGGTGAATTGCATGAAGGCGATGCCTTCCTGCTCGCGACCGATGGCGTGTGGGCGTCGATCTCAGAATACGATCTGACCGATTATCTGGCGCAATTTGTCAGCAAGCAGCATGAAGCAGAAGCCATCGCCAATACCTTGATCGACCGCGCACTCGCTGCCGGCGCGCAAGACAATGTCAGCGCATTGGTGGTACGTGTCGATGCCTTGCCGGAAACGAATTTGCGCGATGCCTTGTCAGGCTCGCAGCAACTTCCGGTGCCACCCAAACTGAAAGTCGGACAAGTGATAGATGGCTATACCGTCGAAGAGCAGATACACGCATCGACGACGACCTTGCTCTATCGCGTATCCGAACCACGCACCGGCAATCACACACCGCGCAAGCTTGTCCTGAAAACGCTGCATCCGGATCGCGCACAGGACATGCATGAGCGTTCTGCCTTTGCGCATGAAGAGTGGCTAGCCAAACGCGTGGTCGCGCGTTTCTTCCCGCAAATTATTACGCCTGAACAAAAAACCTATCTCTACTATCTGACCACCTGGCACGCAGGTAATACGCTGCAACAACATCTGGATGCCGGTGAACACTTCACGATTCCAGATGTGATTGCGCACGGTACCAAACTGGTACGCGCGATCGGTGCGCTGCACAGGCGCAGCATCATCCATAGAGACATCAAGCCCGGCAACATTCATTTAGGTGACGATGGTGAATTGCGCATTCTGGATCTGGGCGTCGCACAATCAGGGCTGGAAGCGGCCGATGAAGTGCGTGCGCCACGCGCCGGCACGCCGTCCTTTCTCGCTCCCGAGCAATTCAATAATGCACCTGCCTCGCGCCAAACCGATTTGTACTCCACCGGAGTCACGCTTTATTTATTGTTGACGCGACATTTTCCTTACGGAGAAATCGAACCGTTCCAGACGCCACGTTTTGGTGTAGCGGTCGTCCCGAGTCGTTACCGTCCCGATCTGCCCTTGTGGCTGGAGAATGTTTTGCTGAAGGCAGTGGCACGCGATCCGGCAGATCGCTTTGAAACCGCAGAAGAATTTTTACTTGCGCTGGAACGCGGTGCCAGTCGGCCGCTCGCAGCGATCGCAGCCAAACCGTTGGCAGAACGCGATCCGGTTTCCTTATGGCGCGCAGTCGCGGCCATCTCCATCGTCATCAATCTTTTAATGCTGTATCTGCTGGTTGTTCGCTAAAGCCAGGCCAAATTTCAGGCCGCAGCCCCTTTGAGGGCCGCTTTCACGAGGTTATCAATCTCGTTCGTGATATTCGACAATACACCGGCCACCACCGAAAACTCCTTGCCGGCCTGGCCCGAGCGTGCGGCCACGATGCGTGCATTTAGCGCCACCATATTCGCTTCGCGCGCAATCGTTTCAATCTCGGTCATGATGCCGCGCAACTGATTGCGCATCAGTCGTGCATGCTTTTTCGATTGCTCTTCGTAAACCGAGGTGATCTGGTTCAGGATGGCCAGCAATGTCGTGGTGCCTCTGACCAGCTCGGCCAATAATTCAGGCGCGGCCCTGAGCTTGTCTTCGATGGCATTCAGCGTACGTTCGGCAATATCAATGAAATGACGAATATGGCGGTCGCCCTCCATTCTGCCGAAATAGGCATCCTCCAGCTCGGGGCAAAACACACCAGGCAAATCACCCGAGCGCTTGAGCAGCGAAGTATGCGCACCGCGGAACAAACCCAATGCTTCGCGCGCGATTGCCGCGGCATTTTCATCACCTTGCGATGCCAAGACCGCATACAGCACCAGTCGCTGCGAAGTGAAGCGACGACGTCCTGACAAATTAATCAGCATGCCGAACACTTCGCCCGACAACGGCACCATGGATGCATCTTCCGGGGAAACTACTGTCTCACTTTCCATCTGGCGTCCTGATTCAGGCGAAATGATCACTGCCCTGCAGGCATGCGCATCATTGACGGCAACCGGCAGAGCCGGTGCCGCAGTTTTTGTTTCGCGTAAAGCAGCCTGGGTCATCATAACTTTTCACTCAGCTTGGGTGAATACAAACGCTATCGGATCAAGCCGCTTCCTTGGCGGGATGCGACTGACGATGGTATAAAAATTCCAGCACGGCAGTACGGTAAGCCGAATACTGCGCATCCTTGGCCAGTGCAACACGTTCACGTGGCCGCGCCAGTTTCACTTCGAGTACTTCGCCGATGGTTGCTGATGGGCCATTCGTCAGCATCACGATCTTGTCCGACAACAGCACGGCCTCATCAACATCATGCGTCACCATCACCACCGTTGAACCAGTCGCTGCGACGATCTTCAGCAACTCATCCTGCAAGTGCGCACGGGTTAATGCATCGAGAGCTCCAAACGGTTCATCCATCAACAACACTTTCGGTTCCATCGACAAGGCGCGAGCAATACCTACGCGTTGTTTCATCCCGCCGGAAATTTCATTCGGACGTTTTTGTTCAGCGTGTGTCAAACCCACCAATGCCAATGCTGCCTTGGTACGGGCACGCAATTTGGCTTTACCTTCTTGCTTGCCAAACACGCGCTCCACTGCAAGGTACACATTCTCGAAGCAGGTCAGCCATGGCAATAAAGAATGGTTTTGAAACACGACTGCGCGTTCTGGTGACGGGCCTGCAATTTCGCGGTTTGCGCACAGCAACATGCCGTCAGTAGCTTGCGTCAAGCCAGCGATCAAATTAAGCAATGTCGATTTACCACAACCTGAATGTCCGATCAGCGTGATGAACTCGCCTTTCGCCACGGTCAGGTTGATATTGGTCAGCGCATTGAACACGCCTTTCTTGGTGTGAAAGGACATTGCTGCATTTTGAATATCGATGAACTTGCTGTTGTTATCCATGATGTTTTCCTTGTGCTTCGTTATTCGTTGCAATCCGGGTTGATCCAACTTTTCAGATCAGCGCTTCACAATCAGCGCTTCACAATCAATTTTTTACAATCAACTTTTCACATCTTCGTAGGTAAAGATTCTGGCGATACCGACCAGTATCTGTTCCAGCACCAGGCCGACAATACCGATGACCACGATTGCGATGATGATGTGTGCCACGTTCAGATTGTTCCACTCATCCCACACCCAGAAGCCGATACCAACGCCGCCGGTCAACATTTCTGCAGCGACGATCACCAACCAGGCTGTACCGATTGCAAGACGTACGCCGGTCAACATGTAGGGCAATACTGATGGGAACAAAATCTTGGTAACGATTTTCCATTCCGACAGATTCAATACCTTGGCAACGTTCATATAATCCTGCGGCACACGCTGCACACCAACTGCGGTATTGATGATCATTGGCCAGATAGAGCATATAAAAATTGACCAGATCGCAGCCGGATCAGCAGCCTTGAATACCAACAAACCAATCGGCAACCATGCAAGTGGCGACACCGGCTTCAGCAAACTGATAATCGGATTAAACATGCCAGACAAGAATGTGAAACGTCCGATCATGAAACCCAACGGAATGCCAACCAGCGCAGCCAGACCGAAGCCGATACCAACGCGCTGCAGCGATGCGAGGATGTTCCAGCCTATGCCCTGATCGTTCGGTCCGTTGCTGTAGAACGGATCGGCGAACAACTCCATTGCGGCTTTCAGAGTTACCAAGGGCGATGGAATGCCGCTGTTTTTTACGGAAATGATTTCCCACATCAGAATCAGGAAAACCAAACCGAAAATCGGCGGCAATACGGTCAGGAAAAAAGGACGCAAGGAGAACTTGCGGCCTTTTGCTTTCGGCTTCTCAACAACGGTTGCTGATGCTGTCGCATTTTGCATGACACTCTCCGATTTTCTGGTTTCGGCCGATGCCGCGATAGCCACGTTTTCTGCGGTATGCATGATTGCGCTCATGATGATTCCTTATGCTTTGATCTTGAATGATTCCGCGTAAGCTTTTGGATTCTTGCCATCCCACACCACACCGTCTATCAACTTCGAAGAGCGCATGACATTTTTCGGGATAGGCACATTCGCCATCGTTGCGGCTTCCTTGTACAGATCGATGCGGTTGATCGATTTTGCCGTGCCCATGTAATCCGGCTCGCCTTTGGCCAAGCCCCAGCGTTTGTGCTGTGTCATGAACCACATGCCATCCGACAGATAAGGGAAGTTGGTCGAACCTTCGTTGTAGAACTTCATGTAGTTAGGGTCATCCCATGTTTTGCCCATGCCATCTTGGTAGCGGCCGAGAATACGTTGGTTGATGACATCGACCGAAGTGTTGACGTAAGACTTGGCAGCAATCGTTTCGGCCATCTTGTTTTTGTTCGACAGCGAAGCATCGATCCAGCGGCCGGCTTCCAACACGGCTGCGGTTAAAGCGCGAGCTGTGTTTGGATTCTTGGCAACCCAGTCGGATGTGGTGCCCAATACTTTTTCCGGATGATCTTTCCAGATGTCTTGCGTGGTCGCAGCGGTGATACCGATGCCATCCACAATCGCGCGATGGTTCCAAGGCTCACCAACGCAAAAGCCATCCATATTGCCAACGCGCATATTCGCAACCATTTGCGGTGGCGGTACGGTAATGACTTTGGCGTCTTTCATAGGATTGATGCCGTAAGTCGCGAGCCAGTAATACAACCACATCGCATGCGTACCCGTCGGGAAGGTTTGAGCGAATGTGTATTCGCGTTTTTCCAACTGCATCAGCTTGGCCAGACCTGTGCCATTGACAGCACCTTTGTCAGCCAGTTTTTTGGAGAGCGTAATCGCTTGACCGTTGTTGTTCAGGTTCATCAAGACAGCCATGTCTTTCTTCGCGCCGCCTATGCCTTCATGCACGCCGTAGACCAGGCCATACAAAACGTGTGCGGCATCCAGTTCGCCATTGACCAGCTTGTCGCGCACGCCTGCCCATGAGGATTCCTTGGTTGGAATAATCTTGATGCCATATTTTTTATCGAAGCCCATGACGGAAGCCATGACCACCGATGCACAATCCGTCAAAGGAATAAAGCCGACTTTGACTTCTTCTTTTTCCGGCTTGTCCGAACCTGCAGCCCATACACCTTGAGTTGCCAATCCACCGAAGGCCGATGCCGTAATGGCCGTGCCTGCTTTCAAGACTGTGCGCCGTGTCATATTGAATTTCCTGTCGTTCGTTGTCATGGTTTTCCTCAAGGGTTTTCGCAATAAAAAAAGGACGCCCGGTCAGCAAGAGCAGCGCTCTTGCGACACGGACGTCCTTGTCCTGAACCATCCCGGCCATCGTTGGCCAGTACAGTTTTTAATTCTTTGTACCTTCGTTGGTACAACCCTACTTTAGCAATTGGTGTGCCAGCGTTTATTAGCTATTTTGGCGAAGATAATGTGCACTTGATAAGCAACTATCGCTCTTTTTTTGTGCGACGCATTTATTTAGTGCGAGAAATCGGGAACTTGAACTGCAATCTTCAAGCCCCGCATCAGCCCAACAAGTCAGCCACATCTAATATGCGTTGCGCCAGCTCGGATAACTTCAAATTCTTGTCCATCGCCATGCGACGCAGTTTTGAGTAAGCCTCGTCCTCGGAAATTTTATGACGCTCCATTAACAAGCCCTTGGCGCGCTCTATCGTTTTGCGTTCTGCCAGTTTGAGCTTGGTATCAGATAACTCGGTGCGCAACTTTTGCTCCGCGTTGAAACGGGCCAGCGCCACATCCAGCACCGGTTTGATACGTTCGGACTGCAAACCTGCCACGACATAAGCAGAGACGCCAGCTGCCATTGCTGCTTCCATGCTGGAAGTCGCGTGATCCTCAGTAAACAATACGATAGGCCGCCGCGCCTCACGCGTCGCCATCACGACGTGCTCCAGCACATCGCGCGAATCGGATTCGGCATCGATGATGATCATGTCGGGCTGCAGTTGCGCGACGCGATCCGGCAAATGCATATCCGCAGGGAAAACCGCGATGATGTTGTAGCCGGCTTCCAGCAAGCCTATGCGCAATGCGCGTGAGCGTTCTGCCTGCATCCAGGCGCTGTCATCCTGCTCTCCTTCGGGTGGGACGACGGTATTGACGACGACTATCCGTAGTGAGCGAACATCGGAACGAACGTCGGCACGCATATCAGCGCGCGCACTAGAAGCAGAATCGGGTTTTGGAGTTTCAATCATTGCAACATTCTAAAAGCAAGTGATACGGTGTGGTACCAGAATAAGCTACAATCCACGCAAGAATCACACCAACATGATGCATTTTTCCCGCATCTTTACCCCATGCTCGTTCTCGGTATCGAATCTTCCTGCGATGAAACTGGTCTTGCGCTGTATGACACGCAGCAAGGTTTGATCGCGCACGCGCTTTATTCTCAGGTAAAAATGCATGAAGAATACGGCGGCGTCGTGCCGGAGCTGGCCTCACGCGACCATATACGCCGCGCGATTCCCTTGCTGGAACAGGTCTTCGCCGAAAGCGGTGTGGCGCACGACGCAATCGATGCAATCGCGTATACACAAGGTCCGGGTCTGGCCGGTGCATTATTGGTAGGCGCTTCGGTTGCTTGCGGCCTCGGCCTGGCGCTGGATAAACCTGTATTAGGCGTGCATCACCTCGAAGGTCATTTACTGTCGCCCTTGCTGGCTAGCGAACCACCGGAATTTCCATTTATCGCTCTGCTGGTTTCCGGCGGTCACACGCAATTGATGCGCGTAGACGGCGTCGGACAATACACGATGCTGGGCGAAACGCTGGACGATGCAGCCGGCGAGGCATTCGACAAATCGGCAAAATTACTGGGCCTAGGTTATCCGGGCGGGCCGGCAATTTCGCGCATGGCCGAGTTTGGCGACCCGACCGTATATAAATTACCACGCCCTATGCTGCATTCGAAAAATCTGGATTTCAGTTTTTCCGGATTGAAAACGGCAGTGCTGACGGTCGTCAAAAATCAAACTACAAATATATGTGAGCAAGACAAGGCCAACATCGCGCGCGCCTTCGTCGATGCAATCGTCGAAGTATTAACGGCCAAGTGCGTGACCGCACTCAAGCACACAGGCTTGAAACGTTTGGTGATTGCCGGCGGTGTTGGTGCGAATCGACAACTGCGTGAATCGCTGAATGCTGCTGCGGCGAAAAAACATTTCAAGGTGTTTTATCCGGAATTGGAATTTTGCACTGACAACGGCGCGATGATTGCATTCGCTGGCGCGATGCGCTTGCAGATCAATCCCGACGCTGCAAAAAAAGACTACGCCTTCAACGTCAAGCCGCGCTGGCCGCTGGATAGCATTAGCGAAATTTAGAAATCACGCAGCGCAAAACTGTCGCCACTTTGACGAGTGTTCGCTATCGATTCGTTGAACCAAAAATCCAAGGCTGGTGTGGCTCGTGGCTCACGTAGTAAGCGACGTTTTAATGAACTATGTGGCCGAAGGTTGCATTAATGATGCACTTGCTAATTAGAAGAAAGCGCATGGCGTACGTCGCGATTGAAATTCAAAAAGGCACGATGATCACTAGGTGATCTGGGTACAGTTAAAGTAAGCCTCCCGGATGGTCCTCGTAATTTGCCGTGCTTACCGCCCCGCTGGAATGTCCATCCCTTGCGAACGAGCGTTTTGACCAATGTATCGATTTCTCTGCATGCACAATATTTCATATCGTTACCAACCTTCAAAGCCATTCGCCACGCTTGTTGATAAATCCCCATTTTCCATTTTTCCTAACAGCTGCTTTGCTATCTTTAAATTCACGAGCATCTTCAAATTGAGGCTGGATCACCCATTGTTGCCGTTCATTTATAAATCCCCAACGGCCAGTTTGCACTTGAACGGCGGCCAAACCCTCGCTGAACGAGCCGACATTACGGTATCTCGGGCCTGTCGATTCACAAGCACTGAGTAATAACAGCAATAAGGAAAACAAGAAGATGTAGGTTTTTTTGAGCATGGTGTAATCGTAGTAATTTTATTGATGGTTTAAAACCGGCGAACATGCATGAATGGATCTCCGCCGGTTAGGTAATTACTTCCGGGGTGGATTGTTATCGCGTCCGCCACCAGATTTTTGATCTTCCTGCTTGCTTGGCCAATTTGGTTGATTATTCATTTTGCTTCTCCATAATTCCTCAAAGGTATCTTGCCTGGTGTTGAGGTGACGCCGGACAAGACCGGTTGGATTTTCCATCCGATGAGAGCGAGTGTGATGTTGCAACGAACATCCCACAACGAAAAATCCCATACACCCCTCCTTGTTGTAGCCAGAAGTCGAAAATCAACTGCAGGTCAAAAGGGGTGTACGGGATTTTTCATCGCACGGGATTTTAAGGTCGTGCATTATTCATGTTTTCAATCACAACGCATCTCCCCCATGGCTCTCGTACCCTCTTTTGAATCAGTACTTCTTGAAGTACACCAAGGTCTTGGCCTTAAACGCGATGCCCGCAAGAAGAAATTCCTTGAGGAAAAAATGCAACTCACCAACCATCAAGAAATGGTGGAAGAAGCATTAGAAGCAATTTTTAATGCGCTGGAAATGGATGCACACGCTCGTAAAGATGCCTGGGCAGGAATTATCGAATGGCTGAGCTTTCACAAAGCACTGGAATTAAATATATGGACCGGCAATGCCAGCAAGCAGCAAGTGTTATGGCACTTACTGGCCTATTCCTACGTTCCGGGACTGGCTCGTCGCCTGGCGTTCTGGAGTCTGGCGGGTACCCAGCACGGCCAGCCTTTTGATGCCGGCATGCCCGGCGGCGAGTTCTGGTTTTTGCCTGCTTGGGACGAGAAGAATGGGAAGCTCACATTACCAATGGCTCAGGTCATGAACTGGCTGCTTGATTTATTGAACACGGATTCTTTCAATATCGGACTCGTGCCAAAAAATTTAGGTGCAGAGGACCATGACACAGTTGTGCGCACCTTGTATAACTGGCGCAAGGGCGGCACACCTCAAAGCGCCGAGAAATTCGAACAGCATTTTCCTGATGATGCAGCTTTGAATTTTTCTGGAGCCTTCCAGTTGAATGAAAATTCCTCCATTGAAGAGCAGCTTCAATCCGCCCTGGATTTTGTCAGGCGAAAAGGACTGGATGCCACGGCACTAGCCGATCAAATTCCGATGACGGTGGAACGTCTGGACCGTATTTTCAATCAGCAAGGTGAGCATGAGGAAGAACAAGAGTTCATTCGCTTAATTGCATTGCGTTACGCCCAACCTTCCATGCGCACCATCCGCCAACGTTTGCGGATAGCACGCATGACGCAGGATGGATACCAGCGCCTGCTGAAAAACCTGTGCGGGGATGATGTTGAGACCACCTGCGCCGATCCCGCCCAGAACAAGCTATTGCAACTTCTGGCTCTGTTTCAAACCATCTACAACACTACGATTCAGGCTTCTCAAAACGCCGACAGCTTCGAAGAGCAAGATGCCTGGTTCGAGGCTCGGTTTCCACCTTGGGATCAGATGGATTTACTGCTTTCCATCATGCCGTCGCAAAAAGAAACAGCCTGTTTGGAATTGGCTAAACAGCTAACCCGGAAATTCATGCCCCTGGAACACAACAGCCCTTTAGAAAATCTGGTTTCATTTGATATGGAAACGGCTGAATCGATCATCAAACATCGGCTTCTTTTTCTTCAAAAAGCAAACGAGGAAGACTTGCACCTTCAAGATCTGATTGAGCGGGCTAGAAGAGGTGCTGCACCTGGCCGAGCACTGAGGTCAGAGACAAGTTATTGGGTAATCACTCAATTTGTGCCACGCAAGGACTTGCCAGCAAAGATCCTAGACATCGCACGTCAGCGCATGCGTGAACTGGCGATTACGCCGGGGCAAACTGTGCAGGCCATCATGGCGGATATCGAGTTTCTTTTAAATGGTGAACCCAAGCAACGTCCGCAAGACATAAAACTGCGTGTCGATTCATTGATGGCAGAGGCAGAAAGCAACGTGGGTTACGAACAATGGAAAGCACCATTACTAAGTTTTCGGGCCAAGCATAATTTAATGCAAAACAATTTCGAGCAAGCTAATAGGGATTATAAGTCCGCGTTGAATGCCTGCTCAGAACGAAACTTCGGTGGACTGCAAGGTAGAATTGCAAGGGATGGGTTTGCCACAGAAATCGCCTTCAGCGGAAGTAATCCGAATAATCAAGAACACTATTACCGCAACATGCTTCGCTACGGCATGTTTAGCGAAAGCGTGCCCTCATTCGAGGATGCAGCTGTATGGTGCGAGGATTTTTTCTGGAGCGAGCTTTATCATCCCTATCGCGATTTTGAGAAAAAACAGGCACGGGCGGCACAGGATTTTGAGGTGGGAATTAAAGAAACGTTCAGTCTGATTCGCAACGAGAATTGGGAAGGCTTGCAGCATTGGCTGGAAAGTCATGCCAAGGCATTCAGGAATATGCAATTCAAAGATGTCAGAGGCGACAGTATTTTGCTGCGCTGGCTTAAGATGAATCATCACCAAAAAAACATGCTGCCTACGCTCAACCCAGCGATGCCACTGGAAATGCTTGTCGGGTTTCACAAGTTTGAAAAGCATATTGCTAACCAGCAGCACGCTATTGAACTGCTGATCGCCGCCTGGCCTGAGCAAGGCAAAATTTCTGATTTCAAAGGACAAACACCCTTAATGCTGGTAGCCGACAAGGGTGATGAAAAACTCACCCGTCTGCTGGCACCAATCTCGGACGTGGATGTTCAGGACCATATTGGACGAACAGTCCTTCACTCCGCCGTGTCCGGACGCTCACCACATTGTGTTGCCATCATATTGGCACTCAATCCAGATGTATGCCTGGCAACAAAAGATGAAAAAAATACTGCGTTGCATACAGCAGTCCGTTTCGGACAACCGGATTGTGTTCGTCTGATCCTTGAAGAGTTCCCCGGTCTTAGCCTACAACCCAATACCTATGGACAAACACCCTTGCACATGGCACAAGACCTGAGTATGCATTTGGAAAGCTGGAAGGAATTCATTCTTCAGGAAAATCGCCAAACCGGATCGAAAGCGGATTTCGAGGCCATCATCACACTTTTGGAGTTTGAAGCGCCTTGAGTTTATTTAGGGAAGTTAACCACCTTATCTGTAACTTCGTTATAACGATACATAGGTGGCAAGAACAAGGAAATACTCCCCTATTTTTTTTTACTGCCGAGTCGGCCTTCTTTCCCCGCCAGCAAATTGCCGATGTTCTTCGCATGTCTGTACACCAGCAACACACTCATCGCCAATACCGCCAGCAAAATCACGTCGGTCCCAAACAGCAAGGCGTAATAGAAGGGCGCAAAAATACTGGCGATCAATGCAGCCAGCGAAGAATAACGGAAGGCGTAGGCAATCACCAGCCACGTAACCAGAGTTGCCAACCCTAGCCAGCCGTTCAAGGCGAACAATACGCCCAATGCCGTCGCCACGCCCTTGCCCCCAACGAAACGAAAAAATATAGGCCACAAGTGGCCGAGGAATACGGCGATCGCGACCAGCGCAACACCACTTTCCTGCACGCCATATTCAGGGCCGAAATGCTTGGCCAGCCACACCGCGACAAAACCTTTGGCGCAGTCGCCTAGCAAGGTCAATATCGCTGCTTTTTTGTTGCCGCTGCGCAGCACGTTGGTCGCGCCCGGATTCTTGGAGCCGTAGCTGCGCGGATCGGCCAGACGAAAGCATTTGCTGACGACTACCGCAAATGAGATCGAACCGATCAGATACGCACCGATTGCGAAAAGAACTGTATTCATATCAACCCTTAGTTACTTTTTTATCAGAATTTTTATTCTGTTTTAGCCGCGCACTTTGCAGTTTTATCCTTACTTGCAAAACGTCGCTCTCAACTTGCTATTTATTCTTCCAGCGCACATTGCACTGCCGTTGCCGACAACACTTGCGTCAACACTTGCGGCGCTATGCCGATCAGGTAGCCGCGCCGGCCGCCGTTAATATATATTTTTGCCAGATCAAGAATACTCTGCTCTACATACACTGGCATAGTCTTGCGTGTACCGAAAGGTGACGTACCACCTATCAAAAATCCGGAATGCCGATTCGCCACTTCCGGCTTGCACGGCTCCACCGACTTGCAGCCTATCTGACGTGCCAGATTCTTGGTCGAGACCTTGCAGTCGCCGTGCATCAATACCAGTAGTGGCTTGGCAGCTTCGTCCTGCATTACCAGCGTCTTGACGACTGCGTGTTCATCAACCCCCAACTTGCGCGCCGAAACCGTGGTGCCGCCATGCTCTTCGTAATCGTAGGGGTGCTCGGAAAAAGCAATGTCCTTACGGCGCAAAAACTGGGTCGCGGGCGTTTCGGAAATATGCTCTTTTTTTGCCATGCGTGTTACGCTCATCTTAAAATTTGGAGCACATTATGCAACAGGAACTCCGCTTTGCGACCTTCAATGTCTGCAATCTGGCATTGCCGGGCGTAAAATATTATGAAGACCAGATTCCGTATTCTGCAGAAGAATATCAAGCAAAAATCAGCTGGATCGCACAACAACTGGACAAGCTCGATGCCGACGTCATCGGTCTGCAGGAAATTTTCTCACAAGCGGCCTTAAAGGATGTGCTGGCAAAAACGCAGAGATATCGCGATGCACACCATATCGGCTTCGATCCCGATCCGCAAGCCGATCATTTAACACCCAGCGTTGCTTTGATCTCTCGCCTGCCCGTCGCGGATGGTGCCGCAACGTTCAAGCACTTACCCAACAATCTTGCAGTCACCTTGCCTGGCGTCACGCATCCCGTCAGCCATTTCACGCGACCGATACTTCACGCAAAAATCGAAGTGTCGTCAGAATTATTCATCCATGTTTTTGTATGTCATCTGAAATCCAAACTACCGGATTACCGCAACGACAACCATGATGACCAGCCCGATCAAGCGGGGATTGCAATGTTGCGTTCGCTGATACGGCGCGGCACCGATGCACTGGGCTTGCGCACTTTACTGTCCAACTTGAACAAGGAAAAGCGCGCGCCGATTATTGTCATGGGTGATTTCAACGACACTGCAGCTGCGATTCCAACGCAGATGGTAATGGGCCTGGGAAAATATCCTATCAATGGTGTCGATGATCGCTTGTTTGAAAGCTATCGCATACAGTCGCGCCGCGATGCCTTGCGTGATGTCGGTTATACGCATATACACGATGGCAGTTATGAAACCATCGATCACATTCTGGTATCGGAAGAATTCAATCCTGCATCGCGCGCAGCGATAGGTGAAGTCGTGGAAGTGATGTATTTGAATGATCATATGACATTCAAACAAACACACACTTCAGATCATGGTCTGGTATTGGTGCGCATCCTGCTGCATGGGAAATCGCTAGCTGCCGCTACGCCATCAGACATCAATGGCACCTTGATCTGATCCATCAGGCCACTCATGCAATAACTCGAAATAGAAACTAGTTGCTGGCAGGACCCGTAGCATCCGTATCGGTGTCAGATTCATCCGTATCTGCATCGGAAGCTTCTGTACCATCGTCAGCCGCATTGCCTTTTTCAGCCTTGCGCTTCAGCTTCTCTTCCTTTTTTCTTTTCTTTTCCAGCTCTTTTTGACGCTTCTCGTACTGAAAATTAGGTTTGGCCAAGTGAGTGCTCTTTAAGTAGGTGTTCTGTTGAAGGGGCAGATGGCCAAGTTCAGGCTTCGACAAGGCGGCATCAATGGGACGAATGCTAGCATGCCGCCATCCTTCGCGGCTGAAAACTGACAACATAAGGGTTACCCTCACGCCCAGCAAAATTGAAAAATATACGCCAAAATGCAATAACTTCGCGCAATTTTATTTCTTCACCTAAAAAATCTTTATTGAAAAACAAGCACCCGCCGCATTTAGCCGCGCGGATGATGCATTTGATGCAAGCGCTTCAAACGCTCTCGCGCCACATGAGTATATATTTGTGTCGTCGAAATATCGGAGTGCCCCAGCAGCAGTTGCACAACGCGCAAATCAGCGCCGTGATTGAGCAAATGCGTCGCAAAGGCGTGACGCAAGGTATGCGGTGACAATGGCGCATTGATTTCGGCAGTCGATGCATGCTTCTTGATAAGCGTCCAGAACATCTGTCGCGTCATCGGCCCGCCTCTCGCCGTCACAAACAAGGCGTCGTCAATTTGCCCATCCAATATGGCAGGACGGGCTTCTTTCAGATACCGCTCTATCCAGGCACGCGCCTCTTCACCAAATGGTATCAGGCGTGTCTTTCCACCTTTGCCTGTAACTCGTAATACCCCCTCATTCATGCCGACTTCCAGCGATTTCAGCAACACCAGCTCAGTCACGCGCAAGCCACTGGCATACATCAGCTCCAGCATCGTTCTGTCACGCAAACCCAGCGACGTTGTCACATCAGGCGCCGCCAGTAAAGCCTCTACCTGCGCCTCCGACAAAGTCTTGGGCATGCGTGGCGGCTGCTTGGCAGAGCGCAATTTGAGGCAGGGATCGTCACTGATGAGGTTTTGTCTTAGCGCTAATTGATAAAACCGTTTGAATACGGCCAATCGTCGATTCGACGATGTTGCCTTGGTCGTTTCATGTTTGGCAAAGAAATAGGCATTCAGATCGTCGGCATGTGCCGCCAGCAAAGTCTTGCTGCGCTCGGCTTGCAGCCAGACGGCAAACAAGCGCAAATCACGTCGATACGCCTCCAGGGAATTTTTTGCTAGACCATCTTCCAGCCACAGGGTGTCGCAGAACTCATCAATCTGGGCCTGGCTTGGCAAGGACTCTGAAGTAGGGCCCGTGGGCTGCGCGCGACTCGCCGCATTTGCCTGCCTCTTCCTTGGCTTTTTCATCGCCCTGTCCGTGACGACACTCATCAGTAGCCCACAACCTTTTCATGCGCGAGTAACCAGCGTTTTACGCCAACATGAAACCCTGTTTCGTCATCATGATGGGAGAATCCGCCCAGCCCGCTTGCTGCGGTTACACGATGACAGGGAATCACCAATGGAAACCAGTTAGCGCCACAGGCCTGCCCGACTGCACGCGGCGCAGATTGTACGCGCCTGGCAATATCGCCATAAGTGAGTACCTTGCCGCGTGGGATTTCGGAAATGGCAGCCCAGACTTTTTGCTGAAATGGTGTACCCAAGGGCATCAATGGCAGGTTGAATTGAAAATCGGAGTCGCTTAAATATTGCTCTACCTGCCTCGCCGCATCATCGGCGATGGCGTTGGCCGCATTTTTCTGGTGAAAGCTGGCTGGCAGATAAACCAATTCACGCACAAAGCGATCTTCTGTGCGTATGCCAACCGCACCAAATGATGTTTCGACAATCGCCGAAAACAGGGAGGACGTAGAAGTCTGTTTCATTGCATACAGCCCAAAAACATGTGCATAACACAGAGCATAAAACAAAAAAGGCGCATCTCGCGATGCGCCTTCAAATACATCTCTGCACCCCAAGCCGCGTATAGCTACGCTATCGCCGCTCTTATTGATACAGGTCTCCACTACTAGTCCGACATCGATGCCGTGTATATGTATGCTCCCCCTAAACCATTCTGTCGCACGTGTAAATACGCACTAATACGGATCAAGGTAGCTAAGCCGGACTGATTATAAAAATCAATCCGTCGAAAATCAAGCAATTATCTTTGTGCAAGCATTCACGCAACAAATGGCAAAAGAAGCATTGTCGGCGCCCCGAATTTGCGGTACCGGCATGCGGCGGCGAGCATTTAGCTGTGCGTTACAGAAAATAAAAAAGGCGTGTCTTTCGACACGCCTGGAATTTTTCTTTTGTGTTTCCGGCCATTTGATAACTTACCTCTCAATAGCTTCTGTGAAACACAGGTCTCCTCGGCCCACTGGAACTATCGCCAACCCTGACTGAAAAGCGACGTACCAAGCCTTTATTCTTCTTTAAATGCTTCCTCGCGTTTTTTACGTAGCGCTGGCAACAATACAACTACCAACGCCAACACTGCCATCGCCAACATCGTGGCACTGATCGGACGTGTCAAAAACACCATCGGATCACTGCGCGACAACAACAATGCGCGACGCAAATATTCTTCCATCATCGGGCCAATAATAAAACCGAGCAACATCGGCGCCGGCTCAGCATCGAGCTTTGCGCAAATATAACCGAACAGTCCAAATAATGCCATCAGATAAATATCAAAATCACTATTATTTAAACTGAATACGCCGATCGAACAAAACATCAGGATGGCCGGATACAGATGATGATAAGGAACAGTAATCATGCGCACCCACAAACCGATCATGGGCAGGTTCAACACGATCAGAAAGAAGTTACCAATCCACATCGAGGCAATCAAACCCCAGAACAGGGTTGGCTGTTCCGTCATCACAGCGGGACCTGGTTGAATACCCTGAATTATCATTGCCCCGATCATCAGCGCCATCACCGGATTGGATGGAATACCCAAAGTCAGCATTGGAATGAATGATGTTTGCGCGCCAGCATTATTAGCCGCCTCCGGAGCAGCCACACCCTCGATCGCACCCTTGCCGAACTGCGCCGAGTTCTTCGAAATCTTTTTTTCAATCGAGTATGAAGCAAACGAAGCCAGCATGGCACCACCACCCGGCAAAATTCCGAGAGCAGAACCCAATGCAGTACCGCGCAGAATTGGTGCGATGATGCGCTTGAGGTCGTCCTTGGTCAGCATCAAGCCCGAAACTTTCTTCATCACCAGCGAACGGGTTTCTTCATGCTCAAGATTGCGGATAATTTCGCCGATACCGAACATGCCCATTGCGACGATCACGAAGTTGATGCCATCTGCCAATTCAGGTCTATCGAAGGTGTAACGTGCAGCACCGGAGTTAACGTCCGAACCGATCAAACCCAGCAACAAACCAAGGATCACCATGCCGATTGCATTGAGCAAGGAACCACTAGCCAACACTACCGAGGCAACCAAACCCAGCACCATCAACGAAAAATATTCTGCAGGACCAAACTTTAACGCCAGCTCCGCAAGCGGCGGCGCGAACAGAGCAAGCAAAATAGTTGCAACGGTACCAGCAAAGAACGAACCGATCGCCGCAGTCGCGAGCGCCTTACCTGCATGCCCCTGTCTGGCCATCTGATAGCCATCGATGGCAGTGACCACCGAGGATGACTCCCCTGGTAGATTCACCAGAATGGCAGTAGTCGATCCACCGTACTGCGCACCGTAATAAATACCGGCCAGCATGATTAATGCTGCGATTGGTGGCAACGCAAACGTCGCCGGCAGCAGCATTGCGATCGTGGCAACCGGGCCCAGGCCGGGCAATACACCGACGGCAGTACCAAGAAACACGCCGATCAGGCAGTACATCAAATTTTGCAGAGTCAAGGCGGTATCGAAGCCAAGTCCCAGATTGGTAAATAATTCCATTGTCAGTACCTTCTCAACCGCCAAACCATGGGCCAAAAATTGCAATCGGCAAACCGAGCAACTTGACGAAAACGACGACAGCAAAAATTGTCATTCCTGTGGCCAGCGCAACACCGTGCAGCACTTTGAATTTAGAGCTGGCAAACGCGCTGAACAACACGACCGCAAAAATTGCAGCGACCAAACCAGCACCGCGAATCAGGAAACCAAACAGCAGTACCCCAGCCAGAATAAGGATTGTTTCCTTGATGGCAAATCTTTCGAGCGCTTCGCCTTCACGGAAAAAAGATCGCACCGATGCAATCAATCCTATCAGTGCCAGCAAACCGCCCAGAATCGTTGGAAAGTAAGCGGGACCCATTTTGCCTGCAGTACCCATAGAGTAGTCGCGGCCGATGATAATCGCGGCCAGTCCGACAACTAGAAAAATAATCCCGGTCCAGAAATCTTTAGGATGTCGAATAAATGATGGCAAAGTGCTCCCCTTCTCTTGAAACTTTATGACTCAGCGCACTGAAATTCAGGTGCCGGACACATACCTACGGTTACTTCAAACGTTGTCCGCCAATAAAATTGGCCGGCCCATATTCAAAATGACGAGATGCCTGCGCATCTCGTCATTTATTACATCCATCACTTCAACATCTCAACTGGTGATTAATCGGCCGATTAGTCAGCGTACACGCCAGCCTTCTTGATGATAGGGCTCCATTTTGCAATTTCCGACTTCAGGAAAGTGCGTAATGCTTCTGGCGTGGCACGCTCTGCAGAAACTGGCTCGGTACCCAGATCGGCAAAACGCTGTTTGACGACTGGATCTTTCAACGCAACCTGCAAAGCGGCTTGCACTTTGTCAACCACTGGTTTTGGTGTGCCTTTTGGTGCATACAGACCGTGCCAGACTGCCACTTCAAAGCCTGGCAAACCTGCTTCACTTGCGGTTGGAATATTTGGCAAGGAAGGCACACGTGTTTTAGTCGTGACGGCGTACGCTTTTACTTTGCCGCCTTTGATCTGGCTGGTTGTATTAGTCGTTTGATCGCACATGAAGTCAACCTGACCGCCGAGCAAATCATTCATTGCCGGGCCCGTACCTTTGTAAGGCACAGTAGTCAACTCAGTCTCGATTGCAGACATGAATAACATGCCGCACAGATGGGAAGCCGAACCGACACCGGCATTCGCATAAGTCACTTTGCTTTTATTCGCTTTAACGTAAGCAACCAGCTCCTTGAAATCCTTGGCAGGAAAATCGCCACGTGCGATGAATGTCATCGGCACGTCGGTAATCAAACCGATAGGTTCAAAATCGTCGATCGCGTTATAGCTCAGCTTGCGATAAAGCGAAGGCGCAGTCGATTGACCGATGTGATGCAAGAACAATGTGTAGCCATCCGGAGCGGCTTTGGCAACGCGTGCTGCACCGATCGTGCCACCCGCACCGCCTACGTTTTCAACGATCACGGTTTGTTTCAACGATGTGGTCATCGATTGTGCAACCAGACGTGCAACCGTATCGGTCGGGCCACCTGCAGCAAACGGCACGATCATCGTAATGGTCTTTGCTGGATAAGGATCTGCTGCCTGAGCAAAAGCACTTGCGATCAATGCGAGTCCGGCAACCGACTTCAAGAATTTATTCTTCATTTGATTTGTCTCCAGATTTAATCATTATTGGAAAAACGAGGGCTGGGACATAAGCCCTTTCAACCTATTGCCTGTGCATCCTATCAAAACCGCAAAAAAAGAGATACCAGGAACATTACAGGAAACTTGTATTCAGCGAGCAAAGCATCTGGCAGCTGATACTGAATTCAATTCAAGGCTTCAATTGTACTCACTGAACCTTTCACCAGCCTTGCGCAAATAAGACTAAACGATTTTATCTGATAGCCGCAACAAAGTTTACTTTGTCTGCAGGCTACTCATATGAGTGCAGGGCACGATTGAGTTGATATGGCAGAACGACGCCACCAGAATTTTCAAAAGCACAACACGTAAAATGTCGCGCACCGAAAAAGGGAATGCTCGCCAAAAGCGAGGAAGCCGGGTAACCATGGCCGGCTTTTAAGAGGGAATCAGCGGTCGCTCAAACGCCGTGCTTCCGCTTCTTTGGCTGCGGCAGTCACAATAGCTTTGCCGATTCTGCCTTCCAGTTGCTTGCGCACCGGTTGCAAGGCATAACGCCATGCGGCACTTTCCTCGTCGTTCAAAATGAGTACCGTTACCTTCTTGTTTTTCTTGATTGCTTCCAGAGCGGCATCGTTCTCCTGCGCGGCGAGATTATTGCCATACACGGTTGCCTCGCGCATCGCATCGTCAATCACCTTGCGCAGATCGGAAGGCAAGCTATCCCAGAATTTCTTGTTCACGATGACGGCATTGCCTAGATAACCGTGATTCGACACCGTCACATGGCTTTGTACTTCGTATAGCTTTCTTGTGTAGAAATTGACGGGCGAACTTTCCACTCCATCCACTATGCGGCTATGCAAGGCAAAATAGACTTCATTGCCGTCGAGCATTTGCGGAATCGCCCCTAGTACCTCCATCTGATCCTCGAGCACCGGCGAAGAATGAATGCGCATTCTTAGTCCGACAAAATCAGCCGGCATTTTCAATGGCTTGTTCGACGACATGATTTTGAAACCATTGTCCCAATATGCCAGGCCGATCATGCCTTTGGATTCCAGCTTGCGCAGCATGGATTTTCCTACCGCACCTTCAGTCACGCGCGACACGGCTTCCTTATTGGCAAACAGATAGGGCAAATCGAATACTTCAAAATCTTTTAGCCCAAATTGCGCCAGCTTGGCCAGCGACGGCGCGACAATTTGCACGGCACCCAATTGCAATGCCTCAAGCTCATCCGACTCTTTATATAGTTGATTATTTGGATAAACATCCACGCGCACACGACGCCGGCTGCCCTGCTCGACCAATTTCTTGAAACGCAATGCAGCCTGCCCTTTCGGGGTATCGCTGGGAGCAACATGGCTGAATTTGATTACAGTCGTCGTTTGCGCAGATACAATTGTGGCTGCCATCGATAAGGTCAGTCCGATCAAAATCAAATGTATTTTTGTTGCTATTCTCATCGTGCGGTCAGAAGGTTCCAGATTTAATTTTGTTGGTACTATGCGCAGTCATCCACGTCATCACAAGTGTGGATAACCACATTGTCAGCACAGGAACCATAAGCGCCCGCCTCAAAATACAGCAGCATTCGCAGTCATGCAATACCATGAACGATCTACAAAAATCTCGCCAAGCGGTTTTATCGCAGCGCGGATTTTATATAAACACTTATGATATCAAACCAATCCCGCTCGACCAGCTTAGGCTTTCCCAGCCGAAAACAAGCGTGGCGCTGGCTTATTCCGCTGCTGCTGGCCTTGCTTTTTTTGACTACGCTGATCTGGCTTCCGCTGCATGAAAAACAACAGGAAGCCAGCGAACGGCAGGAACAGCTGATTGCAGATTCATTGTGGGTCGAGCAAACCATACGCTTTCAACTTCAGCGCAACGAAGAGAGCCTGAACCTGATGGCATCGGAAATCATTTCCGGCTATCTGACCGGCCCCCGCTTGCAAGAGCGCATGGCTAACCTGATCCGCAACAACCATGAGATTCATCGCATCATCGAGCTCGATGCAGACGGCAAGTTACTCACGTCTACCGATGAAACACTGATTACAAAAAATGAATTATCCGCGCCGTCGAAACGTGCGGATGAACATGCCCGCGCCACCAGAACGCCAATATACAGCCAGCCCGCGGCAGATATCAGCGGACCGGTCATGTTCGACTACCACGTGCCGCTTTATGTCGGCGACAAATATACCGGCAGCGTCGTCGCCAGCTATCTTGCCTCCAGTATTCTGGATGACATGGTGCCGTGGTGGTTCGCGCAAGACAATGAAATTGCGCTGACCGACATCAACGACGTGATTATTCACAAACGTGCATCGGGCGGCGCGGGTCGCGGCGTCTATACGCACAGACGTGCGCTCAATCTCGCTGGCGTATCCCTCAAACTGAGTACCAACAGCACCAAAAGCGCGCCGAAGTTGCTGCCTAGCTTGCTGGTCGATACTGTCATCCTGCTGGCGCTCGGCCTTGCCTGGAGTTTGACCGCACTGTGGCGCGATATTAATCGACGTATAGCTGCGGAAATGGCATTGCGCGAACAAATCGCATTTCGTACTGCAATGGAAAATTCGCTGATCACCGGCCTGCGTGCACGCGATCTGGATGGCCGCGTCACCTATGTCAATCCGGCTTTTTCGCACATGGTCGGGATCGCCGCGGAAGAAATAGTCGGGCGTGTACCACCGATGCCCTATTGGGCACCCGAAGCCATGGGCGAATATCAACGACGCTTTTCGCAAGTTGTGGCCGGTACGGTGACGCCACAAGGATTTGAAACCGTTTTCCAGCACGCCAATGGTGAGCGCATTCCGGTCCTGATTTTCGAGTCGCCGCTGGTTGACGATGCCGGCAAGCAAACCGGCTGGATGGGGTCGATTCTCGACATCTCGGATCGCAAGCGGGTGGAAGACCTGAATCGCCAGCAGCAGGAAAAACTGCAGGCCAGTGCCCGTCTGGCGACCATGGGTGAAATCGCCTCGACCTTGGCGCATGAATTGAACCAGCCGCTGGCCGCGATCTCCAGTTACACCACTGGTGCCCTGAATATACTGTCGCGCGAACAACCACGTGTCGCAGAAATCAATATCGACATGCTGACGCACGCGCTGGAAAAAGCCAATGCGCAAGCACAGCGCGCCGGCCAGATTATTCGCAGTGTGCACACCTTCGTGAAAAAGCGCGAGCCTATGCGCACCGCCATCACCCTTTCGGAATTGATAGAAAGTGTGGCCCCCCTGGTCGAGCTGCAAGCGCAAAAATACTTTGTCGCCATCAAGGTCGATATTCCACCGACCTTACCGACGGTTCTGGCCGATCAAGTGTTGCTGGAACAAGTCTTGTTGAACCTGACGCGCAATGCGATCGAGGCCATGCAAGGCGTAGCACCCGAAAAACGTGTATTGCGGATTGCGGCCGACGTCGACCCAAGCAATCCGCGTAATGTCGTTGTTTCTATCAGCGATCAGGGGCACGGCATTGCGCCAGAGGTGGCCGAAAGACTGTATTCGCCATTCTTTTCCACCAAGGCTGATGGCATGGGTATGGGCTTGAGTATTTGCCGCACGGCGATCGAATTTCACGGCGGCACGCTGACGCATGTAGACAATCCGGGTGGCGGCACGATATTCCGTTTTTCACTGCCGGCGTTGCAAAATAAGTTGATCGACACGACAATGCGTGCAGGTTGAAGCTGAAGCGAATAGCTTTTGGGTATTTTTCGCACCACTTTTAAAACGCGCGGGTATCGAAGCAGGCTAACCGTGCATCGGCTCGCAACAAAAATCCAGGCAACACATTAAGCACTACAGGCAGGCTGACAGGACATTCAATGCTGCACATTATTGACGACGAAGAAGTAATCCGCGACTCGCTGATGTGGCTGGCGAAATCACGCGGCATTCCCGCTGCTGCTTACGATAGCGGCAAAACATTTGTTGCCGCGCTGGACAACATGTCGCGTATCAATCTGCAAGGACAATGCGTGCTGCTGGATGTGCGTATGCCGGATATCGGCGGCATTGCGCTGTTCGACCTGCTTTCTTCACGCAGCCTGACACAGGTATTTCCCGTTATTTTTCTGACAGGTCATGGTGATGTGCCGATGGCGGTCGATACGCTGAAGCGCGGCGCATTCGATTTCTTTGAAAAGCCATTTAACGACAACAAGTTAATGGATCGCGTGCAGGAAGCCTTGGCGGCGTCTGAACAAGCTTCCGCCAGCGCCGCGATACACACTCGTTTGTCGGCCCTGTCTGGCCGTGAGCGTGAAGTGCTGGATTTGATCCTTGAAGGAAAAATGAACAAGGTGATCGCCGACAAACTGGGTATCAGTATGCGTACGGTGGAAGTACATCGCGCGCATATTTTTGACAAGATGAATGTCAAGACGGCAGTCGAACTGGCACGCTTGTTGAAATAAAATTCAGTAAAGTTCACTCACAAAACCATACACTGCATGCGGCGCATGTCAGCCATTCCGAATGGAATTACATTAAGCTTTACCGTTAGGCTGTATATATTTTTACCGCACTATTTCATTCCGGATTCGCGCCTTAGCGCATCGCTGATTGCCCATGCACATCGTCAATATCCTGCTGCCTGATTTCATGCTGATCCTGTTCGGGGCCGTGCTGTTGCGCGTCACGAACTGGGGCATCGAGTTCTGGGCCGGCATGGAAAAGATCATTTACTACGTGCTGTTTCCGGCACTGCTGTTCTACTCCACTGCACGTTCGCCTATCAATTTCGGCGCGACCGGGCAATTTCTGCAAGTCGCAATCGCCGCATGTATCACCGGCATCCTGCTGGGCTGGCTGGCCAAGCCGCTATTCAAGGCCGGCCCGATGATTTTCGAATCTGGTGTGCAAACCGCTTTCCGCTTCAATTCCTACATCGCCCTCGCCATTGCCAGCCGGCTTGGTGGCGACCAAGGCACCTCGCTGATGGGTCTGGTGATAGGTTTTGCCGTCCCACTTTGCAATATGGCCGCTGTGCACGCACTGGTAAAAGACAAAGGCGGTTTGCTGCTGGAACTGCTCAAAAATCCGCTGTTGATGGCCACCATGAGCGGGGTTGCATTCAATTTGCTCGGCTTGCATTTGCCCGACATCGCGAGCGCCTTCCTGTCGCGCCTCGGCAATGCATCAATCGCGCTTGGTCTGATCATGGTTGGTGCCGGCTTGCGTCTGAGCGGTCTGCACGCATCCAAAGGGATCGCCACTTACTTCCTGATGGTCAAACTGGCCGCAGTACCTGCGATTACCTACGGCCTAGGTTTGTGGGTAGGTTTGTCACCTTTGCATTTGCAAATTGTCGTGATGTTTGCAGCGCTGCCGACTGCATCCAGTGCTTATGTGCTGGCGGTGCGCATGGGCGGCAATGGCCCGTTTGTCGCATTTTTGATTTCGGCTGGCACGCTGATTTCGATGGCGACCTTGCCACTCTGGCTGGCACTGCTACAGTAAAGAACCACACTGAATGCAAAGCCGATGGAACTACGCTTCGTCTGTGACATCGTATGACGAGAGCAAGCATGGATAAAGCCATGCAAACGAGTCAAGCGTCGACTACGACGTACATGCAACAAAAAATTTTGAAGTCATGAAAATGGCGAGCACACAAACAACGTTAAAGCTCATGCACAACTTCACCGCCCATCTGCACGAAGAAGCCGGCACCATAGCCTTGGGGGCTGCACTCGCGCGCGCAGTGCAACCGGGGCTGACAATTTATCTGCATGGCGATCTGGGGGCCGGAAAAACTGCACTGACACGTGCCATGCTGCATGCACTGGGTTATGGCGGCCATGTAAAAAGTCCGACTTATACCTTAGCCGAACCGTATGTGATCGAGATAGCCGGAAAAAGCATCAACGTGATCCATTTTGATCTATACCGGATGGCGAGCGCCGAAGAATTTCTCGACGCGGGTTTTCGCGAATACTTCAATCATCAAACCATCTGCATCATCGAATGGCCGGAAAAAGCCGAAGCGGTGTTGCCTCCTCCCGACATCAACATTTCGCTCAGTGTCGCTGGCGAAGGGCGTGATGTAGAATTGCAAGCGTCGTCCGATCAAGGTGTTGAATGTCTGAACCGACTGAAATTTGCTCCCAACCTGTAGCCGCCAAAGTGCGCCGCACTGTCCTTAAGGCTGGCGGTACGCTACTGATTTCCCTGCTTACTCCTCTGCATGCATTCGCCGCGCAAATTCTGGCCGTGCGCGTATGGCCCGCGGACGATTACACGCGAGTCACGCTGGAGAACGACACCAATTTAAAAACCACGCATTTCATCATCAAGAATCCGGAACGGCTAGTGGTGGATGTAGAAGGCATCGATCTGGGCCCGACACTGAAGAGTTTGGTTGCCAAAATTCAATCCAACGATCCTTACATCAAGCAGGTGCGCGTTGGGCAGAACCGGCCAAAAGTCGTGCGACTGGTGTTCGATCTGAAAGAAGAAATCAATCCACAGGTATTCACGCTGGCCCCGGTAGGCGAATACAAGCACCGCCTGGTATTCGATCTGTATCCGGTCAATCCGCCCGACCCTATCGCAGCACTGATTGAAAAAGGCCAATGGTCGCTGGATGTACCGCCAGACACCATGCCGCCGCCCACTGCAGAAGTCGCACCACCTTTTGTCGAACCCAAGTCCGGCCGGCCACCACAAGTGATGCGCATGCTGACGATTGCACTTGATCCCGGCCACGGCGGCGAAGATCCTGGTGCCGTGGGGCGTGGCGGCAGCTATGAAAAAAACATCGTGTTGGCAATCGCCAAGCGCTTGAAAGCGAAACTGGAACAACAACCGAACATGCGTGTGATGCTGACGCGCGATGGCGACTATTTTGTACCACTGCAGGTACGTGTACAAAAAGCGCGCAAGGTGCAAGCCGATTTATTTGTATCAATACATGCGGATGCGTTTGTGCAAGCGACTGCAAACGGTTCCTCAGTGTTTGCCCTGTCCGAAAAAGGTGCCACTTCGACTGCCGCGCGCTGGCTCGCCAACAAGGAAAATGCCGCTGATCTGATAGGCGGCACCAACATCAAGGATCACGACAGGCAATTGGCAAGTGTGTTGCTCGACCTCTCCACCACCGCCCAGATCAACGACAGCATGAAACTCGGCAAAGCGGTCTTGAATGAAATCGGCGGCATCAATCGCCTGCACAAAGCTTCAGTGGAACAAGCAGGGTTTGCAGTATTGAAGGCGCCAGACATTCCGAGCATCCTGATCGAGACTGCTTTTATTTCAAATCCGGCAGAAGAAGCCAAGCTGAACGACGATGCGTATCAGGACCGCATGGCAGATGCGGTTGCGCAGGGTATCAAAAAATACTTTGCGAAAAACCCGCCACTGGCAAAAAGCAGGATGATGTAAGGTTTATCAGGCGAAATTTAAAAGTCGCACAATAAAAAACGCCGCATATTTCGCGGCGTTTTTTATTCGTCAAAGCGATATTTTGGAACTTCTGAAGCGTTGTGCAATTTTCCACATTGCACCTAGCGCAACCGGCACCGCCGCTGCACCGACACCTATCAGCACGATGGTATTCAGATGATCGCGAATAATTGGTATGTTACCGAATAGATAGCCGCCCACCACCAACAAGCCTACCCACAAAATCGCGCCAGTAACGTTGAAGAACTGAAAACGCACGAAGGTCATGGTCGAGATACCGGCAACAAACGGCGCGAAGGTACGCACAATAGGCAGAAAACGCGCCAGGATCAGCATGATGCCGCCATGTTTTTCGTAAAAGGCATGCGTTTTTCGCAAAGCATCGCGATCCAGCCAGCGATAGTCATGGGTAAATACTTTTTCCCCTATGCGGCGCCCTATCCAGTAATTCACTGTATTGCCGAGTATCCCCGCTGCAATCAGCAAACCCAGCAGTAACCAAAGATTCATCGCGCCCGATGCGCAAAATGCGCCGGCGATGAAAAGCAGGGTGTCACCTGGCAAGAATGGAAAGATCACCAAACCTGTTTCACAAAAAATAATCGCAAACAGAACCAGATAAATCAGTGCGCCATATTGCGCGATAAAGGTACCGAGATACTTGTCGACATGCAAAATCATGTCGAAAAACTGCATGAAATCCATAATTCTCCTTGTTGGCGGCAGCATGATACACCACTGTAGATCCGCAATCGCGCTCACCGCTCATGCAAACTGACCACCAGTTGGCGCATCGGTTCACTACCTTTGCAGGCTCGCGACGTTATAATCTGCAGATGCACGCACCAGTTCAACCAGCCCGGCCCATACAGCCACTCTCCGACCAACTCATTTCGCAAATCGCCGCCGGCGAGGTGGTCGAACGTCCATCAGCCGTCGTCAAGGAATTGCTGGAAAACGCACTCGATGCAGGCGCCACGCAAATCAGCGTGCGGCTGGAAGAAGGCGGCGTCAAACGCATCGCTATTACCGACAACGGCCGCGGCATCGCAGCTGAACAATTACCGCTGGCCTTGGCGCGACACGCCACGTCGAAAATCAATTCGCTGACAGAATTGGAAAACGTCGCGACGCTGGGTTTTCGCGGTGAAGCACTCGCATCGATCGCATCGGTGTCGCAACTGACTTTGATCTCTCGTACTGCCGATGCCGCGCACGCGTGGGAAATCACTGGCGTACAAAACCTGGATCAAAGAAGTACAGTCGCCCCGTCATCAGGTGCGCCCGGCACTACCGTCGACGTGGTGGATTTGTATTTCAACACGCCGGCACGCCGCAAATTTTTAAAGACCGAGCAAACCGAATTCGGCCATTGCGCCGAAGTCGTGCGTCGTATCGCACTGTCGCGCCCGGATGTTTCGTTTTCGCTTACGCACAACGGCAAGACCATCGACCACTGGGCTGTCAACGATATCGCCAAACGCAGTGCGCATATTCTCGGCAGTGAGTTCTCAGGCGCGCGTTTACCGCTGGAAGAAACGGCTGGGCCTTTGCACTTGCATGGCTTCATCGGTTTGCCAACAGCATCCAAAGCACGTGGTGATGCACAGTATTTTTATGTGAACGGTCGCTTTGTGCGCGACAAACTATTGATGCATGCGGTGCGCTCGGCTTATCAGGACGTGCTGCATGGTGATCGTTATCCATCGTATGTGATCAGCCTCGATCTTGATCCCGCGCTAGTCGATGTGAATGTACATCCGTCGAAGATTGAAGTGCGATTCCGCGATAGTCGCGCCGTACATCAATTTGTCTTTCATGCTGTCAGTCGTGCGCTGGCACAAACCTCGGCGACCGCATTTGGTGCAGTACCTTCGCCGACGCCTGCACCATCCAGCGCATTACCGTGGTTACGCGAGCAACAACAAACCACCTTCGCGCCGCAATTCAATTCCGCATACGGCGTCGCGCAAACGGCTGCCAACTATGGCGCATTGTTTGCCAACGGGCCGGCATCCAACGATAGCAATAGCGATGCGCCTGTTTTGCAAACTGCAAATAGCATGAATGCGCAAGCGATGTCGGATGATGAGTTTCCACTTGGTTTTGCACTTGCTCAACTGCATGGAATTTTTATTCTCGCGCAAAACACCAAAGGCTTGGTGCTGGTCGATATGCATGCCGCGCACGAACGGATACTGTACGAACAGTTAAAAAATGCGCTCGACGACAATGCAATGCAAGTGCAACCGCTGTTGATACCTGTCACCTTCTATGCTGATGGCGTGGAAGTAGGCACGGCCGAAGACAGCAAGGATATTTTGCAGTCGCTAGGCTTCGATATTGCAGCCTTGTCGCCTACTACGCTGGCCGTACGCGCCGTACCGGCTTTATTGAAAAATGCCGATGCACAAAGTCTGGCGCGCGATGTGTTGCGAGATGTGCGTGAGTTTGGTGCATCACGCGTGTTGCTGGAACGCCGCAACGAATTGCTAGGCACGCTAGCTTGCCACACTGCAGTGCGCGCCAACCGTACATTGACCGTACCGGAAATGAATGCGCTGCTGCGCCAGATGGAAGCGACCGAACGGGCAGACCAGTGCAATCACGGCCGCCCTACCTGGGTGCAACTCGGCTTGTCCGATCTGGACAAACTGTTTGAGCGCGGTCGCTGAAGTGACTACATACGTGACTGCATATAGTTTGATGGTCCATCTTCGACAAACTACATACGCATGACAGCATCGACCCCAAAACCGCTTGTCGTTTCCATCATGGGTCCGACTGCATCCGGCAAGACTGCGGCTGCGCTGGCGATCGCCGAACAAATCCCATCTGAAATCATTTCCGTCGATTCGGCGCTGGTGTATCGCGAGATGAATATCGGGACGGCCAAACCGACCGATGAAGAACGCGCACGCGTGCCACATCATCTGATCGACATTCTCGATCCGCTGGAATCGTATTCGGTGATGCAGTTCCGCGAAGATGCGCTGCGTCTGTCTGCAGAAATTATTGCACGCGGAAAATTACCTTTGCTGGTCGGCGGCACCATGTTGTATTTCAAAGGATTGAAAGACGGGCTCGACGTTTTGCCACAAGCTGATGCTGCCCTACGCGCAGAACTGGACGCAGAAGCTGCACTGATCGGTTCTCCAGCAATGCACGCAAAGCTTGAGAAATTAGACCCAGTAACGTTTGCACGTTTGAAGCCGAATGACTCGCAGCGCATACAACGCGCCCTCGAAATCATCGCCCTCACTGGCAAACCCATGTCAGAATTATTGGCGCAAGCACCGAAAAGCGAATTGCCTTTCAACTTGCTACCGATTGCACTGGAACCTTCGGATCGCAGCGTATTGCATGCTCGCATCGCTACACGCTTCGACGCCATGCTAAAAGACGGCGGCTTGATCGACGAAGTAAAAGCGCTACGCGCACGCGGCGATCTCCACCTTGGACTGCCATCCATGCGTTGCGTAGGTTATCGCCAAAGCTGGGAATGTCTGGATGGTGACTACGGCCTAGCGGAATTGCGCGAAAAAGGCATAGTGGCCACACGTCAACTAGCCAAACGGCAACTGACCTGGTTGCGTAGCATGCCCGATCGCCACATCATCGACTGCCTGGCACCCGATGCTGCAAGCGGCATTCTGCACAGAATTAGCAACGTACATAAGTCATAGGTCTGGCGACAAACTGCATTCACTCCCCCCTTGCAGAAGCCGTTTGTTGCAACTTGCGCAATGATTTTTGCTAATTAAACGCATAAAAAATCGGATGATTTCAATGGATAAGTCACTATCCCTCACAATTTCATATTGACTTAAGCTGCCGAAAACGTCATAATTTTCGGCTGTTTGGTGATATAGCTCAGTTGGTTAGAGCACAGCACTCATAATGCTGGGGTCGGTGGTTCAAATCCACCTATCACCACCAAGAACAAGTTGGTGAAGTATAAAACCCGCATTCAGTCTAGGCTGATGCGGGTTTTTTGTTAGCTGCGACCTTGTCATCACCAAAATAAATCAGGACGACGGGTCCTTGCCGCGAGTGCGGGAAACGCCGGTCAGGATTCCAATGCCGAGCAGAATAACCGAGGCGATCACTACATATAAAGTCGCGACACCCGCAGTAATCAGTGCCCATGCCACACCGCCAAGAAAAATGGCAAAACCTATCAAATAGATCAGGAAAGACATAAATACCTCCGTGGTTCCAACCGAATCGAAGCAAGCTCAAACAGAGCCGTTTTAATGCTGAATTGAATCAATAGTCATCGAATTAATTCTTGCATCTCAACACCATCTGAACACTCTTACAGAGTCTGCTCCGTGCGCTGGAGAACATAAGGAGGCAAATGTTTATCCCATCAAGGACCGATCTTTTACCCTGGACGCAAATTACTCTTCCAGCAGGCTACGCAACATCCACGCAGTTTTTTCATGGACATCGAGACGTTGCGTCAGCAAATCAGCTGTCGGCTCATCGCTAGCCTTGTCCACCACGTCAAAAAGCGCGCGTGCGGTGCGAGCAGTCGCTTCATGCGCGTTGACCAGATGACTGACCATATCCATCGCTTTTGGCACGCCGTCGATTTCCTTGATAGAAGCCAGTTTGACGAATTCCTTGTAGGTACCTGGCGCAGGGTAACCGAGAGCGCGAATGCGTTCTGCAATCAGATCCAGCGCGTTCCATTGTTCTGTGTATTGCGCCATGAACATGGTGTGCAAGCTGGTAAACATCGGTCCTTTGACGTTCCAATGGAAATTGTGGGTCATCAGGTACAGCGTGTAGCTGTCTGCCAGCAAACCTGACAGGCCTTGCGCGATCTTGGCGCGGTCTTTTTCCGAAATGCCGATATCGATTTTCGCCACCAACTGAGTTTTTTTCGCTACTGCTTGAGGTTTTTTCGTTGCCATATAGATCCCCTAAAAAGTTGAACAGCAATGTTACCGCTATTTCTTGCATGTTGTGCAATGCCGAAGAAACATGAATGCCACTCGATTAAACGGATTTGTCCACAAAAGTGCAAACGACTGCCATGGTATGATGGCGCTGCAAAAATCATGTAATTTATAGTCCTCACAAAAAGACATCGCACCGTTTTCAGCAGTAAATTTTTCATGCGTATCTATTGATATGCATTCGAAATGCAAGACGGCGCTGCAATACGAAAACCTGACGACGCGATTCGCATCTTCCCTTGTCATCCTGATTGCCTATTCACCTGCATTGAATGGAACTCACCATGTGGACACAACGCTTTTTGATTAGCTGTGCTTTTGCTGTTACGGCAATGTCTGCGCATGCATTTGAGCGACAGTTTCCGCCCACGGTAAAACGCGGTGTGATGACGCCTGCCGTTTCTCCGGCGATCATCATCAATGACAAAACGCGCACGATGACGGCTGGTGCCCGAATATGGAATCAGGACAATACAATTGAAATGCCAGCCGCACTGCGCGGCAGTAAATTCGCCGTGAATTACACCGAGATTGAAAGTGGTGAAATAGATCGAGTGTGGATACTGACCGCAGACGAAGCCAAGCTAGCGCTACCGAAACCGCTTGTGCCTGTAGTGCCATTGCCTGCTCCGTTGCCGGCGCCAGTTTCAAAATTTCAGTAAATTAATTAAGCAAAAGTTAAGCAAGAAATGCAAAAAAAGATATACATCAAAACCTTCGGTTGCCAGATGAACGAGTACGACTCGGACAAGATGGTCGACGTCCTCAATGCGTCCGATGGCTTGATCAAAACCGATACGCCTGAAGATGCGGACGTCATCCTGCTCAACACCTGCTCGGTGCGCGAAAAAGCGCAGGAAAAAGTTTTTTCCGATCTCGGACGTTTACGTGAATTGAAGTTACTCAAACCTGACTTGATGATAGGTGTGGGTGGTTGTGTAGCGTCACAAGAAGGCGATGCCATTGTCAAACGCGCACCTTATGTCGATCTGGTGTTCGGCCCGCAGACCCTGCATCGCTTGCCCGACATGTTGAAGCAACGCCGTGCTACCGGACGCTCGCAAGTCGACATCAGTTTTCCCGAAATCGAAAAATTCGATCACATGCCGCCCGCCAAGGTCGATGGCGCAAGCGCGTTTGTCTCGATCATGGAAGGTTGCAGCAAATATTGCAGTTACTGCGTCGTGCCCTACACGCGCGGCGAAGAAGTGTCGCGCAACTTCGATGACGTGCTGGCAGAAGTTGCCGGCCTCGAAGCGCAAGGCGTGAAAGAAATCACGCTACTGGGGCAGAACGTCAACGCCTATCGCGGCAAGATGAGCCGTGATTCGGCCGACGGCGAGATCGCCGATTTCGCTTTGTTGATCGAATACATCGCCGAGATGCCGGGCATTGAGCGCATACGCTTCGTTACCAGCCATCCTAAAGAATTCACGCAACGCCTGATCGATACTTACGCCAAAGTGCCGAAGCTGGTCGATCATTTATACCTACCTGCGCAACATGGCTCGGATCGCATCCTGGCAGCAATGAAGCGCGGCTACACCTCACTCGAATACAAATCGATACTGCGTCGCCTGCGCGAAGTACGCCCAAATATTTCAATCTCATCCGATTTCATTGTTGGCTTCCCTGGCGAAACCGAGGCCGATTTTGAAGCGATGATGAAGCTGATCAATGACGTCGGTTACGACAACAGCTACAGCTTTATTTTCAGCCCACGTCCTGGTACACCAGCAGCCAATCTGGAAGATGACACGCCGCACGAGGTCAAGCTCGAGCGTCTGCAAAGATTGCAAGCCATCATCGATCAAAACACGCGTAGCTATAGCAATGAAATGGTCGGTACCGTACAGCGCATTCTGGTCGAGGGTCCATCCAAAAAAGATGAGAACGAACTGCAAGGTCGCACCGAAAATAACCGCGTCGTCAACTTTGCATCCGGCCCACAAGGTAATCGCTTGATAGGCCAAATGGTTGATGTCAACATTACGCAATCGTTCGCTTACACACTACGCGGCGAAATCTTCGTCAAGCAATAATTTCCGACATTCACATCACGTAAAACTTACTCAACCAAAATTGAAAACAAAAACTGTCGTCCAACCTTTGTACTTCACTCCCGAACCGCTGGATAACAAGCGCCTCGCGCATCTGTGCGGCCCTATGGATGAAAACCTGCGACAGATTTCGGCAGCGCTAGATGTCACGATTTTCCGGCGTGGCGAAAAGTTTATCGTCGGCGGCAGCAATGGCGCGCGCGCGGTCGCAATCCTGGAACAGTTTTATCAGCAGGCAGACAAAGTCGTGCCGCTGGAAGAAGTGCAATTGGCGCTGGTTGAACAGCGCGCAGCGCTAGCAGAACCGGAACTGATTCTGCCAAACGCAAAGAAAGCCACAAAGAAGAATGTCGTTGAATCCGTCACCGATGCGCCTGTTCTGAAAACCCGCCGTCACGATTTGCGCGGCCGCACACCGCATCAGTTGCAGTATCTGAAGTCCATCATGGATCACGACATCACGTTCGGTGTCGGCCCTGCGGGAACCGGCAAGACATATCTGGCGGTCGCCTGCGCCGTCGATGCGCTGGAACGCGATGCCGTCAAACGCATCATCCTGACGCGACCTGCGGTAGAAGCCGGCGAACGCCTGGGTTTTTTGCCCGGCGATTTGTCGCAAAAAATCGACCCTTATCTGCGCCCTTTGTACGATGCGCTGTACGATTTGCTCGGTTACGATCGCACGCAAAAAATGTTTGAAAAACAGGCGATCGAAATTGCGCCGCTGGCGTATATGCGCGGCCGCACTCTGAACCACGCTTTCGTGATTCTAGATGAAGCGCAAAACACCACACCTGAACAGATGAAGATGTTTTTGACCCGCATCGGATTCGGCAGCAAGGCCGTCATCACCGGCGACATTACTCAAATTGATTTGCAGCAAAATCAAAAGAGCGGGCTGGTAGAAGCCATCGATGTACTCGGCGAAGTGCGCGGACTGGCCTTCACCCGTTTCAGCAGCGCCGACGTGGTACGACACCCACTGGTCGCCCGCATCGTCGATGCCTACGATGAAGCCAAGCAACCGAAGAAGCGCACTTCCCGTACTCCAGCCAAGACAAGCGCCAAACATGCAGCAAAATAAACTTTCATTGTCAGTGCAATATGCGGACACGCGTATGCAAGAAACATTGACTCGCCCGCTGCTGCGGCGCTGGGTTAAGGCGGCGCTGCTGGCACCGGCACAAATCACTTTGCGCTTTGTCGATACCGAAGAGGGCCAAACCTTGAACCGCAGTTTCCGCGGCAAGGACTATGCAACGAATGTATTGACCTTCGCCTATAACGAGGGCGAGGACGATACCTTTGATGAAAATGAAATAACGCAGGCCGACATCATTTTGTGTACCGACGTCTTGCAACGCGAAGCGGCGGAACAGCATAAGTCGCTGGAATTTCATGCCGCGCATCTGGTCATCCATGGCGTGCTGCACGCACAGGGTTACGACCACGAGTCGGATGAAGAAGCAGAAGAAATGGAAGCGCTGGAAATTGAGATGCTGGCGTCACTCGGCTTTCCCAACCCTTACATCGAATCATGAGTCTGTGAGCCGGTAGCGAACGGCTTGAGTGAAAGCTGGCATGCCATCCGTCATTTTTTGGTATCAGGAATATTTGTTGTATCCTGAACCCTGTTGAAACCACCCGCGACGGCTTTTTGCCTTATGCAAGATATTTCCCAAGACAAATCCGGCGATGCCAAACCGCAGCGCTCTCTGTTCGAACGTCTGACTGCACTGATCGCGCCAGAACCGGAGAGTCGCGCCGAGCTGCTGACCATCCTGCAGGACGCCCATGAACGCAAGCTGATTGATGCCGACGCACTGGCCATGATCGAAGGCGTTTTTCAGGTTTCAGAATTATCGGCACGCGACATCATGGTGCCGCGCACGCAGATGGATATCGTCGATATCACCAAGCCGATTGCAGAATGGATGCCGATGGTGCTGCAAACAGCGCACTCACGCTTCCCCGCTGTCGAAGGTGAACGCGACAACGTGGTCGGCATTTTGATGGCCAAGGATTTATTGCGCTATTACGCGGAAGAATCCTTTGACGTGCGACAGATGTTGCGCAGCGCCGTATTCATTCCAGAATCCAAGCGCCTCAACGTACTGCTCAGCGAGTTCCGCGCCAAACATAATCACATGGCCGTGGTCGTCGATGAATACGGTGGCGTGGCAGGCTTGATTACCATCGAAGACGTGCTGGAACAAATCGTCGGCGACATCGAAGACGAATACGATTTCGATGAAGAGGAAGACAACATCCTCGCCATCAAGGCAGGTGAGTACGGCCCGCGCTGGCGCGTCAAGGCATTGACTGAAATCACGCAATTCAATGAAGAAATGGGTACGACGCTGCTCAGTCAGGACGTCGATACGCTAGGCGGCTTCGTTACCGATCATCTGGCGCGCATGCCACGCAAAGGCGAGATCGTCGATATAGACGGTCTGCGATTTGAAGTGCTACGGGCAGATGCACGTCAGATTCACGTTTTGCTGGTCGAAAAACTACCGTCTGCCGCAGCTGATGAAGCGCTTGATAGCTAACGTGACACGCGTGACACCCACTCTCCTGATCATTGCCTGCTCATGCGCGTGAGCACTCTTTTTTCCTTTCGATTTACCGCAGCGCAGGCAAGCTTGATTGCCTTGTGTTCTGGCGCGCTGAATGTATTGGCATTTGCGCCATTTGGTTGGTGGCCGCTGCAAATCATCACGCTCGCGCTGTTGTTCCATTTGATCTTGCAGGCACCTTCCATCAAATCTGCGGTACTGACGGGCTGGGCCTATGGCTTCGGCTGGTCGGTTTGTGGCGTGTACTGGCTCTACATCAGCATGCATCAATACGGCGGCATGCCGGCAGCAATGGCTGCCCTGGCTGTCGCGCTGTTAGCAATGCTGCTAGGAGCATTTTCCGCCGCAGCTACGGGTGCCTGCGCATGCTTCCAACAACGCAGACAAGGAGCCGGAGCCGTCTTGCTGCTAGTTTTTCCTGCATTCTGGATGTTGTCCGAATGGTTGCGCGGCTGGATATTGACCGGATTCCCATGGGTCTCCTCCGGCTATGCACACACTGACAGTCCGCTTGCCGGTTACGCGCCACTGATAGGCGTGTACGGTTTGGGCTGGCTGGCTGCGGTGCTGGCTGCCAGCCTAGTCTTGTCAGTCACAAAAAAATCTACGCTCGGCTTGATCGTCATCATACTCGCCAGCGGGTTTGGCTTGAAAGCGGTTAACTGGACCGCACCGCAGGGCGAGCCCATCTCCGTGCGTTTGTTGCAAGGCAATGTGCCGCAGGAAATCAAGTTCGACGCTCAACAAACAAATGTCACGCTCACGCTTTACGAAGATATGATCCGTGCTGCGCCGGCAGATTTGATTGCCACGCCGGAAACTGCTTTTCCTCTTTTGGCACATCAATTACCTGCAGACTATTTGCCACGACTGGCAGAATTTGCAACTGCATCAAATAGTCATTTGGCGATCGGCATCGCGGTAAGCGACGGCCCGCAACAATATGCGAATAGTGTGATCGGCATCGCGCCGGCAGCTGCCAGTCGCGCTACTCCGAAGTTATATCGCTACGACAAACATCACTTGGTGCCGTTTGGTGAATTCATTCCATTCGGCTTTCGCTGGTTTGTCGACATGATGCATATTCCGCTGGGAGATTTCACACGCGGCGCTGCATTGCAAGCGCCGTTTGCGGTCAAGAATCAATGGGTGTTGCCGAACATTTGCTATGAAGATTTGTTCGGCGAAGAAATCGCCGGCCAATTGCGTGCAGCAGATGCGGCCGGCAAACCAGTGGCGACCATGCTGCTGAACGTTTCCAACATTGCGTGGTTCGGCGACTCGATCGCCTTGCCGCAACATCTGCAGATATCGCAAATGCGCGCGATTGAAACCGGCCGCACCATGCTGCGCTCCACCAATACCGGCACCACTGCAGTCATAGATCCGACCGGGAAAGTCATCGCGCAACTCAAGCCTTTTGAGCGTGGCGTCTTGACTGCATCAGTGCAAGGCTATGGTGGCATCACGCCTTATGTTTATGTCGGCAATACCTTCATCGTATTGCTGGCTTTTGCGCTGCTGATCGCCGCCTGGCGTCTTGAGCGCAGAAATCCTAATTCGCTCTAAAACCCGGTAAAATCCGGGGTTTAGGCAAACCCGCCCTTACCCGCACCGGGTAACGCAAAAATTCAAACAAGATGCTCACATTTCAACAAATCATTCTCACGCTGCAAAAGTACTGGGACGCGCAAGGTTGCGCACTGCTGCAACCCTACGATATGGAAGTCGGCGCCGGTACTTCGCACACTGCGACCTTCCTGCGCGCCATCGGGCCTGAACCCTGGAAGGCCGCCTACGTACAACCGTCGCGTCGCCCGAAAGATGGTCGCTATGGAGAGAACCCAAATCGCCTGCAGCACTACTATCAATTTCAGGTGGTGCTGAAGCCTGCGCCTGCGAATATTCTTGAACTGTATCTGGGCTCGCTGGAAGCACTGGGTTTCGACCTGAAGCAAAACGATATTCGCTTCGTTGAAGACGATTGGGAAAATCCAACCTTGGGCGCTTGGGGCCTGGGCTGGGAAGTCTGGCTCAACGGCATGGAGGTCACGCAATTCACTTACTTCCAGCAAGTCGGCGGCATCAATTGCAAACCGATCACCGGCGAAATCACTTACGGTCTGGAACGTCTCGCGATGTATCTGCAAGGCGTCGATAACGTCTACGATTTGAAATGGACAGAAGGCTTGTCTTACGGCGACGTCTACAAGCAAAATGAAATTGAACAATCGACTTACAACTTCGAACATAGCGATGCCGATTTCCTGTTCGTTGCTTTCACAGCGCATGAAAAGCAGGCACTCAATCTGATCGAAAATAAATTGGCATTGCCAGCTTACGAACAAGTGTTGAAGGCTGCGCACACATTCAACTTGCTGGATGCGCGCGGCGCGATTTCTGTCACGGAACGTGCCGCTTATATCGGCCGCATACGCAATCTGGCGCGCAGCGTCGCCAAGAGCTATTTTGACAGCCGCGCCCGCCTCGGCTTTCCTATGGCCAAGCCTGAACATGCCGCCGAAGTGCTGGCACAAATCGAAAAAGAAACAGCATGAGTAACAATGTAACCACAAGCGTGGACACCAAAAATTTATTAGTTGAACTCTTCGTCGAAGAATTGCCACCCAAGGCACTGAAAAAAATCGGCGAGGCCTTCGCGCAAAATCTGCAAGCATCGTTGAAAGTACAAGGCTTGCTTTCCGACGAGAGCATATTGATGCACTTCGCTTCGCCACGCCGACTCGGCGTGCATCTGACGCAAGTAAAAGTGCAAGCAGATGACAAGCAAGTCATGCAAAAGCTCATGCCTGCAAGCGTAGGCTTGACCGCGGATGGTGCCGCAACACCAGCGCTACTGAAAAAACTGGCGGCATTAGGCGCGAACGAATCTGCAGTCGCAGACTTGAAACGCGAATCGGATGGCAAAGCCGAAGTACTGTTTTTCAATAGCATTGTCACCGGCGTAACGTTACCTGACGGTTTGCAAAAAGCCATGGATGACACCCTGAGCAAGTTGCCTATTCCTAAAGTCATGGGCTATCAATTGGCCGACGGCTGGAACACGGTCAACTTCGTTCGCCCTGCACACGGTCTGGTCGCGTTGTATGGCGCGGACGTCGTACCGCTTTCTGTGCTGGGTCTGAGTGCGGGCAACATCACGCGCGGCCATCGCTTTGAAGCCGGCCTAGATCCGCTATTCATTCGCAACGCCGACACTTACGCGCAACAACTTGTTAGAGAAGGCGCAGTCATCGCCAGCTTCGCCGAGCGCCGTGCAGAAATCGTGCGCCAACTCGCTGCTGCCGCGATTGAAGCGGGCAGCAATCTGACACCGATTCAAGATGAAGACTTGCTGGATGAAGTCACCGGTTTGGTTGAGCGCCCGAATGTCTTGATTGGCCAGTTCGAAGAAACCTTCCTCGAAGTACCGCAGGAATGTCTGATCCTGACGATGAAGGCAAATCAAAAATACTTCCCGCTTTTAGATAGCGAAGGGAATTTGAGTAACAAGTTCTTGATCGTTTCCAACATCCGGCCAGCTGACGCTAGTACCGTTATTGGCGGTAATGAACGCGTCGTACGTCCACGTTTGGCCGATGCAAAGTTCTTCTTCGATCAAGATAGAAAAAAAACCTTGGCATCACGCGTTGCCGGTCTGGATAAAGTCGTTTATCACAACAAACTCGGCACGCAAGGCGAACGCATTGCACGCGTACGCGCGATTGCACAAGAGATTGCGACCAAACTCGGCATTGATCCAAAGCAAGCTGACGTCGCGGCACAATTGGCCAAGGCCGATTTACTGACTGATATGGTCGGTGAATTCCCTGAGTTACAGGGCATCATGGGCCGTTACTATGCTTTGCATGACGGTCTGGCAGCAGACGTCGCCGATGCGATTGAAGACCACTACAAGCCGCGTTTTGCTGGCGATACCTTGCCGCGCAATTCAGTTGGCATGGTGGTCGCGCTGGCAGACAAGCTGGAAACCCTGGTGGGCTTGTTCAGCATCGGGCAAATTCCGACCGGCGACAAAGATCCATTTGCATTGCGTCGTCATGCACTTGGTGTGATTCGCATGCTGATCGAAAGCAAGCTAGATATCGGCATCAATGAATTAATCGCTGCGGCGGAAAAAGCATTCAATGGACTCAGCACTGAATATCGCACTGCCTTGCTGACATTCATCTTTGATCGTCTTGCCAACGCATTGCGTGAACAAGGTTATAGCGCGCAGGAAATCGACGCCGTACTGACCTTGCAACCGCAACGTCTGTCTGACATTGCCAGCCGCCTAGCAGCAGTGCGCGCATTTGCCGCGTTACCGGAAGCACCTGCACTGGCCGCGGCAAACAAACGCGTAGGCAACATCCTCAAGAAAGTGGAAGGTGACGTTGTCGCCAAGGTTGATCCCGCATTGTTGAAAGAAGCTGCCGAAGTCGCATTGCATCAAACGCTAATCACCGTCAAACCACAAGCTGATGCCGCATTTGCCAGCGGTGACTATAGCGCGTCGCTGCAAGCATTGGCCGCATTGAAAACGCCGGTCGACGCCTTCTTTGACGGCGTGATGGTGAATGCAGAAGACGCAGCACTGCGAAACAACCGACTCGGATTGCTGGCCACTTTGCATCAGGCCATGAACCAGGTTGCCGACTTGTCCAAGCTAGCCAGCTGATCGCCCGTCATGCCATCCATCCCAAAAGCCGATCCGATGAAACTTGTCATTCTTGACCGCGACGGTGTGATCAATTATGACTCCGACACCTTCATCAAGTCACCGGAAGAATGGATACCCATCCCGGGTTCGCTTGAAGCGATTGCAAGATTGAATCAAGCCGACTATCGTGTGGTCGTCGCCACCAATCAATCCGGCATCGCACGTGGCCTGTTCAATATCATGGCGCTGAATGCGATTCATCAGAAAATGCATGCAGCCGCGCAATCGGTGGGAGCAGAGATTGATGCGGTATTCTTTTGTCCGCATGCAGCCGACGATAGTTGCGATTGCCGCAAGCCTCAGCCCGGCATGCTGCACACCATCGCCAAACGCTTTGATGTCAGCCTGAAGGGATTGCCGATGATAGGCGACTCGCTGCGCGATTTGCAGGCAGGCTTTGTCGTCGGTTGCGCGCCTTATCTGGTACTGACCGGCAAAGGCGCAAGGACACTGGCAAAAGGTGGTTTGCCGCCGGGCACCACCAGCTATCCTGATCTTGCCGCCGTGGTCGATCACTTATTGAAAGCGCCCGCGCTTACTTACGCTGTTTAAATAGCGTTGTACTTAATCTGGAGTTTTAATGTCACGTGCCGTTTTGTTTTTGCGTTCGCTATTGTTTGCATTGATTATGCTGGTCGCCACCCTGATATGGGCACCTGTATGTTTTCTGGCTGCACCTTTGTCCTATAACAAACGGTATTTCATTACGTCGCGCTGGAATGTCTTCATCATCTGGCTGGCAAAAGTCTTGTGCGGCATACGCTATGAAATCAAGGGCTATGAAAACCTGCCCGATCAACCAGTGATCCTGTTGTCCAAGCATCAGTCAGCCTGGGAAACCATTTTCCTGCTGTGCAAAATGACACGGCCACTGGTATTCGTATTCAAGAAGGAACTGCTCTACGTTCCTTTTTTCGGTTGGGCGCTTGGATTGCTGCGTATGATCCCTATCGATCGCAGCAGCGGCAAGGATGCATTTGCCCAGGTCGTCGTGCAAGGCAGACGACGTCTGGCAGATGGTCAATGGATCATCATGTTCCCGGAAGGCACACGCATCCCTGTCGGCCAAGGTGGACGGTACAAGGGTGGCGGCGCACGCCTCGCAGTGGAAACCAATACCGTGATCGTGCCCATCGCCTTGAATCCGGGTAAATGCTGGCCGAAAAATTCCTTCATCAAGCAACCAGGATTGGTCACCGTCTCTATCGGCAAGCCGATTTCACCGGAAGGCAAGAATGCCGTTGATCTGATGCAGCAAGTCGAAAATTGGATAGAATCTGAAATGCGTGTGATTTCACCCGATGACTACCGCTCCGAGTCATCGCAAAAACCTTAACGGACCTGCACATCCTTGAAGCTGCTTCGTCACACATCGCCTGATCCGCAACAGCTTGCGCTGCAACTCGATTTCTTTTCGTCCGATTTTTCATCGCAACCGAAAATCGATCATCCTGCACCCAAGCATTCACCAGGATCCTTGTTGCCATCAAACGCCGCGCCAAACGGCGATGCAGCCAAACCCGTCGCAAATGGCAAACGCCGCGTACATGTGGGCGAACATCATCTGGATTACACGCTGGTGCGCTCCAAGCGCCGCTCTATCGGCTTCATGATTGATGATGATGGCTTGCGTATCACCGCGCCGAAATGGGTGACGCTAACTGAAATTGAAAATGCGATTTGCGAAAAACAGCGCTGGATTTTCACGAAACTGAATGAACGCCGCGAACGTTCTGCACGGCGTCTGCAACCGCAAATGGAGTGGCGCGATGGTGGCACCTTGCCCTATCTGGGCAGTGACATCACCTTGCGCATACTGGCGACGCAGAGCGCCGGCATTCTGTACGATGCGAAGTCACAAGAATTGACCGTATGCCTGCCATCGGATGCGGCCGAACAACAGTTGAAAGATCGTGTCCAGGGTTGGTTGCAACTGGAAGCCAAGCGCATCTTTGCCGCACGCCTGCCGCTTTATGCAGAAAAACTCAGCGTCAGTTATCAATCGTTTGCATTATCGTCAGCGATGACGCAATGGGGCTCTTGCACAGCGGATGGGAAAATTCGTTTGAACTGGCGCCTGATTCACTTTGCATTGCCGCTGATCGACTACGTGATTGCGCATGAGTTATCGCATCTGCGCGAGATGAACCACAGCCCGCAATTCTGGGCAACCGTACAATCGGTATTCCCTGAATTTGCAGCAGCGAAAAAAGCCTTGCGCGAACATGCGCCGGAGACGCTGCCCATCTTTTGAGCAACGCCGTCAACACAGCATCATTTCTTCCTGATTTATATCTCGCTTATCAGCAACCACTGACGGCATACACATGCGCATAAGATCAGTGCGCTTGCTCGTCGTCTTTGCGCTCAATGAATTCGATCTTGTAACCATCGGGATCGGTAACAAATGCAATCACGGTGCTGCCGCCTTTGACCGGACCGGCTTCCCGCGTGACATTGCCGCCAGCTTTTTTTACGTCGGCGCATGCCTTGTAGGCGTCGCCGACTGAAATCGCGATATGCCCATATGCAGTGCCCATCTCATAACTGTGTTCGCCATGGTTATAAGTCAGTTCCAGTTCGGCATGATCAGGATTGCTGCCGTAACCAAGAAAAGCCAGTGTGTATTTGTATTCAGGATTTTCAGTCTGGCGCAGCACTTTCATGCCGAGCACCTTGGTATAAAAATCGATGGACCGCTGCAAGTCGCCGACGCGAAGCATGGTATGAAGAATGCGCATGAATATCTCCGCAATATGAATTGAATGAAGCGTTTATTTTATGACTATCGGGCAGTTCTTGCCGACGGCGTACGCTTGGAAAGTCAGTTTACAAGCGATTGGCGAGCGCGACATATTGTGCGAGAGGAATGGTTTCCGGGCGCATTTGCGGGTCAATGCCGACTTCGATCAAATCACTCTCGACAAACATGCCTGCCAGGCAGTTGCGGATCACCTTGCGGCGTTGCGAAAATGCTTTCAGCACAACTTGTTCCAGCTTGGTTTGATCGCAATGCAGCGGGTTCATAAGGGGAATCATGCGCACGATTGCTGACTCCACACGCGGCGGCGGATCGAATGCCGTCGGCGGCACAATGAACATCAATTCCATTTGATAACGCCATTGCAGCATCACCGACAGCCGACCGTAAGTCTTGCTGCCAGGCTCGGCTACCATGCGTTCCACTACCTCTTTTTGCAACATGAAATGTTGATCCTGCACATGCGGTGCAATCTCGGCGAGATGAAACAGCAAGGGACTGGAAATGTTGTAAGGCAGATTGCCGACTACACGTAATTTGCTGCCGGCAGGCACTGGAATTGTCGAGAAATCGAATTGCAAAGCATCGGCAGAATGGACGATCAGCTTTTTGGGATCAAAGGTTTTTTTCAGCCGTTCGACCAGATCCCTATCCAGCTCCACTACGTGCATCTGATCCACGCCCTCCAGCAACAGACGCGTCATTGCCGCCAGGCCGGGACCGATTTCGACCATCGTATCCTGAGGTTGCGGATCGATGGCGCGAATGATGTTCTGCAGAACTCCATCGTCGGTCAAGAAATTCTGGCCGAAACGTTTACGCGGAATATGTTTCATTGATTGTGTGTTTCAAGCCGAGATGAATCAGCGGGTTATTTGTTCGAGCGCCTAAACCGATACTTTTGACGCGGCGGCCATTTGTGCGGCAACGCGTATCGCTTCCAGCATGCTGCCATGATCGGCGAGGCCCAAGCCGGCAGCCGCCAGATCGAGTGCAGTACCGTGATCGACCGAGGTGCGGATGATCGGCAAGCCCAATGTAATATTGACGCCCAGACCGAAACTGGCGTACTTCAATACCGGCAAGCCCTGATCATGGTACATCGCGAGTACGCAATCGGCATTCGCCAGCAGCTTTTGTTGAAACAGGGTATCCGCCGGATAAGGGCCACTCACATCATAGCCCTTGGCCTGTGCTGCCTGTAACGCCGGTGTGATGACATCGATTTCTTCCCGCCCCAGATAGCCGCCCTCACCTGCATGCGGATTCAGGCCGGTTACGAGTATGCGCGGCTGCGCAATACCGAATTTTTTCTGTAAATCTGCATGCACGATATCGATGATGTCTGACAAACTGTCAAACGTAATCGCCGCGGCCACATCTTTCAACGCCAGATGCGTAGTCGCTAGTCCCACGCGCAAAGGCTGCGGCGTCGCATTGGTCGCCAGCATCATCACAACTTGTTTGGTGCCGGTTTTGTCAGCCAGATATTCGGTATGGCCGGTAAACGGTACACCGGCATCATTGATGGTGTTTTTTTGCAGCGGCGCGGTGACGACGGCATCGAACCAGCCTTGCACTGCGCCGTCGATTGCGATGTCCAGTGTCTGCAGCACATAGCGACCATTGTGCGCATCCAGTTTGCCGGGAACGACATGCACTGCCAACGGACAATCGATGACCGCAATCTGATCGCGGGGGAACGCTGGCAGGCCGTTGTTGCGTACGGCCTGCAAGGACAAGGCAGATAAATGTATATCCGGATTGATCGCGGCGGCGATCATGGATAAAAACGCCGCATCGCCTATCAATACGCTATTTACATCAGCGCGTAGCTCCCATGCCGCACGAATCGAAATCTCCGGACCAATCCCGGCCGGCTCACCACACGTAATCGCAATGGTTGGACGCTTACTCACGACGTTTACAAACTTGGACGTGCATTATTTTTCTTCCATCCGATATTCGACATAGGCGCGATCACGGACCTGACGCAACCAGTCTTGCGTTGCCTCCTCTTGCTTCTGTTCGCGGATAGCCTGACGTGCAACCATGCGCTGACGTTCTTGCGACACATCATCAGCCTTGCGTTCTTTGACCAGAATCAAATGGTAGCCAAATGGTGACTGAATCGGCTCGCTGACTTCACCGATAGGCAAGGCATCCATGGCGCGCTCGAATTCAGGCACGGTATCGCCGGGATAAATCCAGCCGAGATCGCCACCCTTGGCCGCCGAAAAATCATTCGAGTAAAGACGCGCCAGCTCTTCGAATGTTGCCGCCTTGTTGTCTAGACGCTGCTTCAATTCGGTCAACTTGCGACGCGCATCTGCTTCCGTGACGACCTGATTCACCTTGATCAGGATATGACTGGCGTGTGTTTGCTTGACGGTTGCCACTGCAGCTGCATTATCGGCAGTTGGACCTGCACGCATCACACTTTGCGTGCGCTTGCCCAGCAACTTCAAGACGTGAAAGCCGTTGCCGCTTTTTACCAAAGGCGCAATCTGCCCTTGCTGTAAATTGCCTACTGCATCGACAAACAATTGGGGCAAACGCTCCTGGCTACGCCAGCCTAACTCGCCGCCGGTCAATCCATCTGTGCCGTCAGAATACGCAGTTGCCAGCTTGGCGAAATCGCCGCCCGCATTCAATTGCGCAATGACTTCTTCCGCACGTCGCTTGCTTTCCGCCAGCTGTTGCGGCGACGCGTTTTCAGGAACGCGAATCAGGATTTGTCCGATATTGAATTCCTGCGGTGCTGCCGTCGCCGCCGAACCGTCATGCGCGCCCATATAGGCATCTATTTCCGCATCCGATACCTGGATCTTGTTATCAACTTCACGTTCACGCAAACGCTGCAAAATCATCTCATTGCGAATCTCGCTACGAAATTGGGAGTAGACCATGCCATCCTGTTCCAGGCGTTTGCGGAACTCAGGCATCGTCAATTTATTCTGATCTGCGATACGGGCTACCGCACGATCAAGCGAGGCATCATCCACTTTGATGCCTGATTCCTTGGCCTGCTGCAATTGCGCGCGCTCTACGATCATGCGCTCCAGTAATTGACGCTGCAATTGTTGAATCGGTGGCATTTGACCGCCCTGGCTTTTCAGACGACCTTCAATTACTTTCAGGCGCTCTAAAAATTCATAACGTGTGATAACTTCATTGTTGACGACAACCAGAATTGCATCTGCCAGACGAGGTTGTACGGCAGGTTTGGATGAGCTGGCAGGTGTCATGTTTTGCGCAACTGCGCTAGTCAACAAACCGCAAGCCAAACAAAACAAAATCAATCCGCTCTTGGCATACCGAACGGGATGTTGATTGGCAAACAAGGAAGAAAAAATATTCATGATTTTTACGTACAAACTTAATAAGTAACGTTAGAAGGTTTATTGATGACTTGATAGCCGGGAATACTGGTACGCAATGCTTCCATCGGATCAGAACCTAATTTGGTCAAACCGCTTAACTCAAGCTGGAAGAAGAGCGAAGAAGTCGATTTGCCGGTCGCCGTTGGAATTCTTTGTCCAACAACGCGGAAAATCCAGCAATCTGCCTTGTATTCCAAACCGAGCAAACCTTCTGACACCTTGTTATCCGGCAGAGAATAATTCACGCGTCCAACGCCATACCAGCGATCGGCAATCGGCCATTGACCCGACACATCAACCTGTTTCAATGCATTCGGCACGTCCCGACGATAGGTCAGATTCAATACTTTCTTCGGCTCAGGACGCCAACTGACACCAGCATTGGCACGGCTGACACTTTTCTGTGTTGCACTGTATTGCAGATTGCCTTCCGTACTCAGCGAATTGGATACGCGTAAAGTGCCCGATGCCAACCAGTCGGAACTGCTGTCGTTACTAGGCAAGCAAGTACTCTGGCCGATCGCCGGCAAACACACGCGCTGATCATCGAAATACAATCTTTGCGCAAGCGCTACACGCAAGCGTTCCGCACCGGTCGATTCTATATACCGTGAGACCATCGCAACCGTCAGCTGGTTCGCATCGCTGATACGATCATTGCCGATGAAACGATTTTCACTAAAAATCTGCGAGAAACTCAAATCCGCCAGGGCACTATCAAATACCGGGAATTGGCTCTGATCTTTATATGGGGTTCTTACATAGAACAAACGTGGCTCCAGCGTCTGCGTCGCAGCATCACCGAAAATACTGGTCTCGCGCTCAAACACCAAACCACTATCCAGCGAAAAGGTTGGCAATACACGGTTGTAGTTTGAACTGATGTTGGTCGCCGGATTTTGCACATTGTAAGTAGTGGCGTGCATCGACACTTTAGGCGTCAAGAAATAGCTGGGACGAACGATAGGATAAGAAACACTGGGATTGATCACATAGCGCTCGCCACGTATCAGATCCGGATGCCAAAAGCGGGTCGCTTCGCCCACCGCACTCCAGTCGAAACCGTTGACATCCTGGCGGCCGCCTTGCAAGGTAAATTGCGGCAAACGATCATATGGCCGCGCAATAGGCGACAGCGGGTCTTGCAGCACTTGATAATTAGATGCACGCGCAGTCGCATTCCAGAAATTGCCAGCATAGTTAAAATACAGATCGCGTAACAACAGGCGCTCAGTACTAGTCGCCAGATTCCGTGAGAAATCGCTAGGGTAATTATCGTCGGATGCCGCTTTTACATTCCAGCCAAACGAGGCCTGCGGCGTGAAGCGCTGATTATGTATCGATGCCAGCGAATACCGATTTGTTTGGGTCTGCGCATCATTGGCTAAATACTCAAGCTTGGTTTCGCCTGCGTAATTATTATCCAGATAGCGCGCATCCGCGCCCAGTTGAAAGCCGCGACGTTCGATATACCTCGGCGTTAAGGTCAAATCGCGGTTAGGAGCAATATTGAAATAATAAGGAACTGCAACTTCAAAACCGCCTGTACTGGTGGTTCCTATTGTGGGCAGCAGCACACCGGATTTGCGCGCATCCGACAAGGGGAAAGACATGTACGGTGTACCGATGATAGGTACACCTTTGAAGTAAATCAATGTAGTGCCTGCAGTACCGATATCGCGTCCGTTATCGAGATGCATGGTATTCGACTTCAGATACCAATCCGGATCAGGGCCCTCACAGGTGCTGTAAGTACCTTGCGTAATGCGCGCCCTGTCCTCTGCCTCGAAATCGATGCGATCGGCTTTGCCTTGCGCATTATTTTCCTTCATGTGATAGGTCGGGTTCAAAACATAGCCCTGACCTTCATCTATCTTGAAGCGCATCTTGTCGCCCGTGTAGCGATCACCGAAACGGTTCATCTTCACATTACCGCTGGCTTCGACTTCGTCTTCTTCTATCCAGTAGGTTGCGTGATCCGCAGTGAGCGTGGTTCCGCCGCGAATGATTTCCACATCGCGCTCCAGCACGATCTCGCGATCCGGGCGACCGCTCATTTGCTCGGAACTGACGTGGGTTTCCGCCTCAGGCGTTTTTTCCCTTGCCGGTTTGACGCTGATTTGCGCGGAAGCGAACGTCGAGGTACAGACCGCAGCGACGAGGGCGGTCATCTTGGCAAGAGGGCGTGGAGAAGAGCGGTAAGAGAAAAGCCAGGTCATGAAAATAAAGTTTTGAATACCATCTCTGGCGATTTTTCGAATGTAATCACTTATTATATGGGAACTCACTACCCACAAACTGAATTCCTAGGCTCGCTTCATGTCTTTACATACTGCATCTGATTCCTCCGGCGATCCGCGTCTGACTCAACTTCATAACTGGCTGGCATCCGTGCCTGCCCCGTCGCTCCAGCTGGCATCGCTGAGACCGGCGTCCTCTGATGCCAGTTTTCGGCGTTATTTTCGCATTGATGGCGCCGACGGCAACAGTTACATAGCGATGGATGCCCCGCCTCCCCAGGAAGATGTACGCCCTTTCATTCATGTAGCCGACGTTTTTGGCGCCACCGGGGTTTCTGTGCCAAGCATTCTGGCACAGGATATTGAATCGGGGTTTTTATTATTGTCAGATTTGGGGTCGACCACATATCTGCAATTGTTAAATCCCGACAATGCGCACAAGCTTTACATTGATGCGATTGATGCATTGGTGCACATTCAGGTACATAGCACACCGGCAGTGCTGCCCGAATACGACCGGGCATTATTGCTGCGCGAATTGATGCTTTTCCCGGAATGGTATATCGGCAAGCATCTGGGCCTGAGCATGACCGAGAAGCAAACTGCGACGCTGAACAAGGTATTCGATGCACTACTGGCCAATAATCTGGCACAGGCACAAGTCTATGTGCATCGCGACTATCATTCGCGCAATCTGATGGTGCTGCAAAACGGCAATCCCGGGATACTCGATTTCCAGGATGCCGTATACGGACCGATTACCTACGATCTGGCATCGCTATTGCGCGACGCTTATATCCAATGGGATGAAGAAATCGTGCTTGACTGGGCAATTCGTTATTGGGAACGTGCAAAACGTGCCGGACTTCCTGTGAATTCCGATATCGATTCCTTCTATCGCGATTTTGAATACATGGGACTGCAGCGCCACCTGAAAGTACTCGGCATTTTTGCCCGCCTATATCACCGCGATGGCAAGGGTGCTTATCTGAAGGATATGCCACTCGTGATGGAATACACACGCAAGGCTGCACATCGCTACAAAGAACTCGCGCCGCTGGTTAGACTACTCGATGAGCTGGAAGATAAAGCACCGCAAGTTGGCTATACATTTTAATCGGCGAGGCAAATCAGTCGCGGTTTATAGCTAAACCGCGGACAAGAAATTTATTCATTTAAACAAAGAATGCGACAACCATGAAAGCGATGATTTTCGCTGCCGGACGTGGCGAAAGAATGCGCCCGTTAACCGATACATGCCCAAAACCCTTGCTGAAGGTACGCGGTCGTCCGCTGATCGTCTGGCACATCCTGAACCTGGTACGTGCCGGCATCAAGGATATCGTGATCAACCATGCCCATCTCGGCCACATGATCGAAGAAACCTTAGGCAGCGGTGAGCAGCTCGGTGCCAATATTGTTTACTCCGCAGAAGGCATCGCACTGGAAACCGCTGGCGGCATTGCAAAAGCGCGGCATTTGCTGGGCGATGAACCTTTTCTCGCTCTTGCGGCAGACATCTACTGCCCCCACTTTGACTTTGAGCAGGTAAAAGGCGTGCTGGAAGACAATGACGTGTGGGGCAATCCACATCCGCTGGATAAGCGCGATGTTGCGTGGTTGTATCTGGTCAAGAATCCCGCGCACAATCCGCAAGGCGATTTTGCGCTGAACAGTTTTTCCGTCATCAACGAAGGCGAACCGCGTTTAACCTTTTCCGGCATAGGCGTCTATCGCCCTTCGATGTTTGATTCGATTACCGCAGGAGAGCCTGCCAAACTGGCACCGTTATTGCGCGAATACGCATCGCGCGGCCAGATCGGCGGCGAGTTGTATCGCGGCACCTGGGCTGATGTCGGCACTGCAGAACGCCTGACTGAACTGAACGCACCTTTGACAGGAAAATGAAATGAAAAGCTATGTCGCCAGACGCGCGTCACTGATCGCTCAAATGCAGGCCAAAGGCGGCGGCATTGCCATCATCCCGACGGCACCTGAAGTCATGCGCAATCGCGATGCCGATTATCCGTATCGACACGACAGTTATTTTTATTACCTGTCCGGCTTCACCGAACCGGAGGCAGTGATCGTCTTGATTGCAGGGGTTGCCGGCGAAAAAAATCAAGCCATTCTGTTTTGTCGCGAAAAAAATATGGAGCGAGAAATCTGGGATGGATTTCGCTACGGCCCTGAAGCAGCGCGTACCACCTTCGGCTTTGATGCCGCCCATCCGATTGATGCCATCGATACTGAATTGCCAAAGCTGATGGCGAATGCGCAGGCCTTGTTTTACGCACTCGGCAGCGACAGCAAACTTGATGCGCAAGTGCAGCGCTGGCTGCAAGCAGTGCGCGGCCAGGCACGTGCTGGTGTGACACCACCCAGTACCGCCTTCGATGTACACGTGCTGCTGGATGAAATGCGCTTGAGCAAGGATGCCGGCGAGATAGACATCATGCAGCGCTCGGCCGATATCGCCGCCGCCGCGCACAGACGTGCCATGCGCATCGCCAGACCTGGACTGCGCGAATATCATCTGGAAGCCGAAATCCTGCACGAATTCCGCAACAACGGTTCGCAATTCCCAGCCTATGGCTCCATCGTCGCAACCGGCGCAAATGCCTGCGTATTGCACTACCGCGCCAGCGATGCAGAGTTACAAGATGGCGATCTGGTGCTCATCGATGCCGGCTGCGAACTGGACAGTTATGCGTCCGATATCACGCGCACGTTTCCCGCCAATGGAAAATTTTCAGGGCCGCAAAAAGAATTGTATGAAATCGTGCTCGCATCGCAATATGCGGCGATAGCGGAAACACGTCCCGGCAAACGCTTCATGGATGGTCACGATGCAGCCGTCAAAGTCCTCGCTCAAGGCATGCTGGATACAGGTCTGCTCGACAAGAACAAGGTCGGTACGCTGAGCGACGTCATCGAAAGTCGCGCCTATAGCCAGTTCTACATGCACCGCACCGGGCACTGGCTGGGCATGGACGTGCACGACGTAGGCGAATATCGCGATGCTGCGCCCATCGGCGCAGAAAAACCGTGGCGCACTCTGCAAGCCGGCATGGTACTGACTATCGAACCAGGCATCTATGTGCGCCCTGCAGAAGGCGTGCCCGAGCAATACTGGAATATCGGCATACGCATAGAAGACGATGCATTGGTCACCGCTAATGGTTGCCACATCCTGAGTGCTGCAGCGCCAAAAACTGTAGCCGATATTGAAGCCTTGATGAAACACGATTAAGCAATATGCAAACCGATTTCGACATCGCCATCTGCGGCGCAGGACCGGTCGGACTGACACTGGCCACATTGCTGGCCAAGCAGGGAATTGAACCTGCACGCATTGCCTTGATCGACGCAAAAGCGATAGAGCAAACGTCGCGCGATCCGCGCTCGATCGCATTGTCTTATGGCAGCCGGCAAATTTTCGAATCGGTCGCGTCATGGCCCATCGCAGCGACCCAGATCAATCAGATACACGTTTCACGTCGTGGCCATTTCGGCCGCACAATGATAGAGCGTGAAGCATACAATTTGCCGGCGCTCGGCTATGTGACGCGCTATGGGGCAATGGTGACTGCATTGAATGCGCACGCAGCTAGGATAGGCGTTACCTTGATACGTCCTGCCACCGTGATAGATCTGGTCGAAAATGATGATGTGGTTACACTCGCCTTTGCTGACCGTACATCGATTACCGCAAAAATTGTCGTGCAGGCAGAAGGTGGCATTTTTACCGAACAAGTAAAAAAATCCATGCATCGCGATTACGGTCAAACCGCAATCGTCGCGCATGTCAATGTCAGCTCACCGATTCCGCATCGCGCATTCGAGCGCTTTACCGATGAAGGCCCTTTAGCGCTCTTGCCGCAAGAAGATGGTTACGCGCTGGTGTGGTGTGTGCAAGCCGATACTGCGCAACGCTTGCTGGGATTGAATGATGCAATCTTCCTGGAAGAGCTGGACAAGGAATTCGGCACGCGCCTGGGACGCTTCACGGCAACGACTTCACGCAATGCGTTCCAGCTGGGTTTGAATGCACAAGCCGCTGCATCGCATAGAACGGTAGCGATAGGCAATGCCGCACAGACATTGCACCCGGTTGCCGGCCAGGGATTAAATCTAGGCTTGCGCGATGCAAGTGTATTGGCAAGATTGCTGGGCCGTCAAATGGGCCCGTCAGCGTTGCAGGAATTTTCTGCCTGTCGGATATCGGATCGCAATGCCACCATTCATTTGACGGATATGATGGCGCGGATTTTCGCAAGTGCACCTTCAGGTGGAGTTGCGCAAGCTTTGCTGGGATTTACCTTGGGCCTTGTCGACGGAGTAAAACCGGCGAAAAAATTACTGGCAGAACAGATGATATTTGGCAGACGCTCCTAGAACGCAGCCAAAAAGCTTTTGCCGCATCGTACAAACCATATCAAGCGCCCAACAAAAAAGCCGCCTCCATGATGGAGCGGCTTTTTACTTTAGTGCCTTGCTGTTTGTATGCATTCAATTGCACGCCTGTGAAAAGACATCTTTCACAATGATGGAATGGCTGCGATTCCCGCTACCCATCTTAAAAGATGAGATTCAAACACCTACTTCTGCGCGCTGGAATTCAGCCCAATTGACGTTTGCGGCTTTTTTGGCGCCATTCTCTGTCATTGTCTCAAAGCAACGCGCCTTGGTCGTCTGAATCGCGTCGATCAGAAAATCGGCGTCGTACACTTTCAGCAAATGCGACTGATGCGTTTCCATGTATTTCTTGATGCGATCACGCTCACACGGCAGACTTTGCAACGCATGAAATACATCGCTATCCCAATGCCAGCTCAGGCCGAGTTCGTAAAACGCTGCATTATAGGCGGCCAGATGGCACTCAATCGCGTTGCCTATCGGACATTGTTCAAGTTCGACCATTGCACTTCTCCTTGGGCATGTGCACGTCATTGCGGAAATCTGTCCGCAATCCTTTTTGCAGACTTCAAGTACATCGTAGGCTCTAAAAACGATTAGGTATAGTTAAAGTATTTAATAACAATCATTATCTATAGATAATATATTGTTTGCTCCACACCCTGCTTGTTTTCATTAAAAGCTGCTGAAAAAATAAATCCCCCGCTTTATCGCGATTCTTGACAGTAGTCATAGGTGATTTCCCAGAGGTCGCAGTATTGTTCCGCTTAAGTTAGCCGCAAAGCGAACCGGCCATATCTGCCGCGTCCAAAGTGTGCATTTACGGAAATATCTCGGGATTGATTGCGTCATGAAAGTCATCGTTTTGGGTTCGGGCATTATCGGTACGGCATCTGCATGGTTCCTGAACAAGGCTGGCCATGACGTCACTGTGATCGACCGCCAACCCGGCGCAGCGCTAGAAACCAGTTTTGCCAATGGCTGTCAGATATCGGTATCACATGCAACGCCATGGGCAAACAAAACAGCCCCGATGACGATATTCAAATCGCTGGGCAAGGAAGATGCGCCGTTGTTGTATCGTTTCCGGGCCGAATGGCTGCAGTGGAAATGGGGCATGCATTTTCTGCGCGAGTGCACGCCCAAGCGTACCGTTCATAACATTCACCAGATTGTTGCCATCGCTGAATACAGCCGCCAGACTTTGCAAGCCGTGCGTGCCGAGGTCGAGATCGATTACGACTGTCTGACGCGCGGCATCCTGCACTTCTATACCAATCAAAAAGACTTTGATGAATCGTTGGCATCCGCTGCGATCATGCGCGATCTCGGTTGTCCGCGTGTCCCGGTGACAGCAGAGGAAGCCGTCAAACTGGAGCCGGCACTGGCACAAATACGCGCACAAATTGTCGGCGCAGATTTTACCGAGACTGACGAATCTGGCGACATCTACAAATTCACCACCGCACTGGCAAGCAAAGCGCAGGAACGTGGCGTAAATTTTCAATTCAGCACAACGGTGACTCGCCTGATTACTGAAGGCAGTGGCGCTAGCGCACGCATCACAGCGGTAGAAGTGATTGACCCTCAAGGCTTTCATCAAACCCTGCATGCCGATGCATTCGTGATGGCAATGGGAAGTTTTTCTGTACCGATACTGAAGCCGCTAGGTATAAAGTTGATGATCTATCCAGGCAAAGGCTATTCGGCTACTTATCCTATTTTGAATCCGGAACTGGCCCCAACCGTATCGCTGATAGACGATGGCTACAAGCTGGTGTTGTCACGTTTGGGTGACAAGCTGCGTGTAGCAGGTACTTGTGAGTTCAATGGCTATACGCGGGAATTGAATGCTACCCGTTGCAAGGCAATTACACGTCGTACACGCGAATTATTTCCCGATGCCTGCGATTATGAAAGCCCTGCCTATTGGGCCGGCTTGCGTCCACTGACGCCATCCAATGTGCCTTACATAGGCAAGACGAAATTCGGCAATCTATTCTTGAACACCGGACATGGTTCGCTAGGGTGGACTATGGGCTGCGGTTCAGGACGTGCAATTGCAGATATCGTTTCCGGCCTGCAGCCAGAAGTAGATTTCGCGTTCACCGGGATGACATCGCGCAAAAGTAATGGCGCAAGAATAATATCGGCCAACGCAGGCAAACACACCGCTTGAAAAATGAGCTCTCTCTGAGATTACTGAGCCGCCGCAGTCAGTACATCGTCAAAAATGATGCGATCCCCGCCGCTCAGCAATAAAAAGTGTTTGCCGCTGCAACGCGCAATCAAAGACATGTTCAAACGCTCGGCCACCATGTGACCCATTTGCGTTGCACCCGAACGTGACAGCAAGAATGGAATACCCATCTGCGCGCCCTTCATCACCATCTCGGACGTCAGACGACCGGTCGTATAAAAAATCTTGTCTTCGCCGCGCATGCCGTCGAACCACATCTTGCCGGCAATCGCGTCAACTGCATTGTGACGACCGACATCTTCGGCGAAATGAATCAGTTCACCTGCCGCAGAAAACAATGCGCAGCCATGTACCGAGCCGGCTTGCTTGTACACGGAGCGATGGGTACGTATCGTATCGATGACTTTGTATAAAGTGGATTGCGCCATGCGCGCATCGGCAGGCAAGGAGATCGCATCGACTGCATCCATCAAACCACCGAATACCGTACCCTCGCCACCACCAGTCGTTACTGTGCGCTTGGCGGTACGTTCTTCTATATTTTCAATGCCGTTACGCGTGACCACGGCAACTGCATCGACATCCCAGTCGACTTGCACCGACAAGATGTCTTCTATATTTTTGATGAAGCGCTGATTGCGCAGATAGCCGAGCGTGAGTGCTTCAGGCGCACCGCCCAATGTCATCAATGTCACCAGCTCGCGTTTATCCACATAGATCGTCAGCGGCTGCTCAGCCGGGATAGCGATCGTCGATGTGCGGCCGCGCTCATCCATGACTTCAACATCATGTGTCAGCTTGCGCAATGCATTGGATAAGGTCGGACGAACAGTCATATCTGGAACATTGGATAAGAAAAAACAGGGAGAAACCGCTGGTCTCAGACTCGCGAAAACGAGCGATACAAAACATGCCGCAATTATGCCATCACACGCCTGATCCAGATGCAAAGCTGAAGGCAAAAATAAAAACCGGCACTTGCTGCAAGAGCAAGTGCCGGTTTAATTACGAACAACTAAAGACTGAATCGTCTTAGTTAGTCGTTGCCATGCTATTCGTCAAATTGACCAAAGCCTGACCACCACCATAGCTTGTTTGTACTGGTGCAGTGCCACCCATCGTGATGCGGATTGCGCAGTATTTAAACTCTGGGATCTTGCCGAACGGGTCAAGAGCAGAGTTCGTCAAACGGTTAATTGCCGCTTCGTAGTAACAGAACGGTACGAACACCGCGCCACGGGGCGAACTATCATCAGCACGTGCATACAAGGTGACGTTACCGCGACGCGATTCCAGCGTGATCAAATCGCCAGGCTTGCCGCCCATTGCAAGCAGATCCAGCGGATGAATCAACGCGATTGGATCTGGTTCGATCGAATCGAGTACGGTTGCACGGCGCGTCATACTACCTGTGTGCCAGTGCTCCAGTTGACGACCAGTGATCAAGACCATTGGGTAGTCAGTATCCGGACGTTCATCCGCAGGAATGATGTCAGCAGGGACGAAGCGTGCACGACCACTTTCACGCGGGAATTCATCCACAAACACGACTGGATCACCTGGATCGCCTTCTTTCAGGCAAGGATAGGTAACCGCATCTTCGCGTTCCAAACGTTCCCAGGTAATACCGGCAATGCTAGGCATCGTGTGACGCATTTCATCGAACACTTCCGACACGTGTTTGTAGTTCCAGTCGCAACCGAGGCGATTCGCCATTTGCTGGATAATCCACAAATCTTGCTTGGCTTCACCAGGTGGATTGATCGCTTGGCGACCCATCTGCACGGTACGATCAGTATTGGTGAACGTGCCATTTTTTTCCGGGAAGGCACTTGCCGGCAAGATCACGTCAGCCAGATAAGCGGTTTCGGTCAAGAAGATATCTTGCACGACCAGATGGTCCAAAGCTGCCAATGCTTCACGCGCATGGTTCGCATCCGGATCAGACATCGCAGGATTTTCACCTTGGACATACAGACCACGAATCTTGCCATCAGTAATCGCATGCATGATCTCAACCACGGTCAAACCTGGTTCAGGATCGAGCAAATCGACCGACATATTCCATGCTTTTGCAAAATTGGCACGTATCTTAGGATCGGTAACGCTTTGGTAATCCGGGTACACCATAGGGATCAAACCAGCATCCGATGCCCCTTGCACATTGTTTTGACCACGCAATGGATGCAAACCTGTACCTGGACGGCCAATCTGGCCCGTCATCAGCGAAAGCGCGATCAGGCAGCGTGCATTATCGGTACCGTGAATATGCTGCGATACGCCCATGCCCCACAAGATCATCGATGCTTTGGAAGTCGCATACAAACGTGCAACATAACGCAAGGTTTCTGCATCGATGCCGCAAATAGGCGCCATCAATTCAGGTGTGTAACCTTCGACGTTTTTACGCAGCTCTTCGTAACCAATGGTACGACTTTCGATAAACTCTTTATCGACCAGACCTTCGGTAACAATCACGTTCATCATCGCATTCAACATCGCGACGTCGGTATCAGCCTTGAATTGCATGAAGCGATGTGCAATACGCGACATATCTGTACGGCGTGGATCGCAGACGATCAACTTGGTGCCATTGCTGACTGCATTCTTGATCCAGGTTGCAGCAACCGGATGGTTCACGGTTGGGTTGGCACCAATGATGATGACAACTTCTGCCTTGGTAACGTCCATCACTGGATTCGATACCGCACCGGAACCGATACCTTCGAGCAGCGCGACAACTGACGATGCATGGCACAAACGTGTGCAGTGATCGACGTTGTTGCTACCGAAACCGGTACGCACCAGTTTCTGGAACAGGTACGCTTCTTCGTTACTGCCTTTGGCTGAACCGAAACCGGCCAGTGAACGTTTGCCGTGCGTATCGCGAATCTTGGCGAAGGTACCGCCTGCAACTTCCAGCGCTTCTTCCCATGTCGCTTCGCGGAATACTTCCATCACGCGATCCGGATCCATGATGGCATCACCACGTTTAGGCGCATCAGCACGACGGATCAGAGGCTTGGTCAAACGGTGCGGATGGTTTGCATAATCGAAACCGTAACGACCTTTGACGCACAGACGTTCGCGGTTAGCCGGACCATCGCGACCTTCAACGTAAAGAATCTTGTTGTCTTTGATGTTGTATGTCAGTTGGCAACCAACGCCGCAATATGGGCAAACGGATTCAACCTTCTTGTCCGGCACGCTCATCGCGACATCACGGGCTGGCATCAAGGCGCCCGTTGGGCAAGCCTGTACGCATTCGCCGCAAGCGACACAAGTCGATGCGCCCATCGGGTCATCCATGTCGAACACGATTTGCGCATGGTCGCCACGGAAGGCCAAACCGATAACGTCGTTTTCCTGTTCGTCGCGGCAAGCACGTACGCAACGCGTACATTGAATACATGCGTCCAGATTGACTGTCATAGCTGGATGCGAAAAATCAGGGGCGACGCGTGCGCGCGCTTCGAAACGTGGTTTGCCCACTTCCATTTTCGCAGCCCACTCGTCCACTTCATTGTGGCGTGTGTAATCGGTTTCCGGCATGTCGGACTGCAACAGCTCGAGCACCAATTTTTGTGATTTCACTGCGCGTTCGCTTTCGGTATTTACTTTCATACCGTTAGTTGGATTGCGGCAGCATGAAGGAGCCAGGACGCGTTCGCCATTGATTTCGACTACGCATGCACGGCAGTTACCTGCAGTGTCCATGCCTTCTTTGTAGCAAAGATGCGGGATCTCGATGCCTTCGCGCTTGGCGATGGTCAACAGCGTATCGGTTGCGCGGCCGGTTACTTCACGACCGTTCAATTCAAACGTTACTGTCGGCACTTCGAGTTGTGCCATTTCGCTTCTGGTAATTGCGTTCATTATCTTTTCACCTTAATCCGGGGCTACGTACTTAAGCCAACTCATGCGGGAAGTACTTGACGACACAGTCGATAGGGTTAGGTGCAGCCTGACCCAAACCACAAATCGACGAATCGCGCATGACCAACGAGAGATCTTCCAGCAAACCAACATCCCATTTCGGTTTCTTGATCAATTCTGCTGCTTTCGCGGTACCGACACGGCACGGTGTGCATTGACCACACGATTCGTGTTTGAAGAAGTCCATCATGTTGCGTGCTGCTTGAACTGCGGTGTCTTTATCCGACATCACGATCACAGCTGCGGAACCGATGAAGCAGCCGTATGGTTGCAAGGTATCGAAATCGAGCGGAATGTCGTTCATCGATGCTGGCAAAATACCGCCCGATGCGCCACCTGGCAGATAGCCGTAGAAGGTTTGACCTTCCAGCATGCCGCCGCAATGTTCATCGATCAATTCTTGGATCGTGATACCGGCTGGAGCCAGTTTAACGCCAGGATTTTTGACACGGCCGGAAACCGAATACGAACGCAAACCTTTGCGACCGTGACGGCCGTGCGAGGTAAACCAGTCGCCGCCCTTTTCCAGAATGTCGCGTACCCAGTACAGCGTTTCAAAGTTGTGTTCCAGTGTAGGACGGCCGAACAAACCAACTTGCGCCACGTATGGCGGACGCAAACGTGGCATGCCGCGTTTGCCTTCGATCGATTCGATCATCGCGGATTCTTCGCCGCAGATGTAAGCGCCAGCGCCGCGACGCAAGAAGATTTCCGGCATGTTGGCGATAGGTGGATTGGCTTTCAATTTCGCCAATTCCGCTTCCAGCATGGTGCGGCAACCGTGGTATTCGTCACGCAGATAGATATAAATTGTTTGGATGTCGACAGCCCATGCTGCGATCAGCATGCCTTCGAGGAAACGATGCGGGTCGCGTTCGAGGTAGACGCGATCCTTGAATGTACCTGGTTCGCCTTCATCAATATTGACTGCCATCAAACGCGGGCCTTTTTCGCCACGTACGATGCGCCATTTACGACCTGATGGGAAACCCGCACCACCCAGACCGCGCAAGCCGGAATCTTCCATCGTCTTGATGACGGATTCAACATCACGTTCACCGGAAACACATTTCTTCAACAACTCGTAACCGCCAACGTTGCTATATTCCGCGAAATCAACTACTTCGCCAGCAGCTTGCGTAATTTGATTGTTGCCAACTGCTGCTTCTACTGCCTCGGCTGTTGCGTGAATAACCGGGTTTTGACCAACCACTGCTACCGGTGCCTGCTCGCAACGACCGACGCAAGGTGCCGCGATCACGCGCACTTCTTTACCCAGAATTTTTGGCAATTTAGCCAGCAAGTCACGTGCACCCGCCATTTCGCAAGACAAGCCGTCGCATACGCGAACGGTCAATGCCTGTGGTGCTTCTTCACCTTCTTTAACGATATCGAAGTGGTGATAGAAGCTTGCGACTTCGTATACTTCAGTTTGCGCCAAACGCATTTCTTGCGCCAGCGCTGCCAGATGGCTGGAAGCCAAATGACCGAATTTATCCTGGATCTTGTGCAGATGCTCAATCAGCAAATCAGGTTGACGCGACTCGTCACCCAATAATGCACGTACTTCTTCCAGCGCAACTGGATCAACGCGACGGCCTTTTGGCGCCTGACGCTTACGCTCTTTCGTATTTACAACTTCTTGCACTGCAATTGGGATGACTTTGTGGTTCATGTTAGTTCCTAATCAACATACAAACACCGGACCGTTATCCGGGTTTTATCAACGTGCGCTTTATGCATTACAGATCGAAGAGAATTGAATTCTCTTCGATCGTTTCGCTACCAACATCTGTACTGCCTGCATCTGTATCAACTACGAATACTTGTTACCAATATCTACTATCGACTGACGATTTCAACGTACATATCGCCCATCTTTACTTATCAGGGTCAGCTCGACAAAATTGCTGCCTGTGTGATCCTTTTCGCTATAGCTGAGCGACACACCACCCATATCTACTCGCTGCATCGTTTCCAGTCCACGCACAAAACTGTCGCGCGTCAAATTACGTCCTGCACGGCGCAAACCTTCAACCATGACTTTCGCTGACAGATACCCTTCCAGCCCGGCATAAGAAACGGTCGCGCCGCTTGCCTTGGCTGCCACCTGAAATTCCTTGCCCAAACCGCTAGAGGACAAATTCGGTGGCGGCGTCACTTGCGACAGAATCACGCCAGCTGCGTCGCGTCCCAGATCCTTGATGAAATCCTGCGACGAATTATTCGACAGCGTCATGATCTGCATATGCCCACCCTGCGCACGAATCGCTTTGATCACATCTACCGTATTCGAACCAGAACTCACAATAATCAGTGCATCCGGTTTTGCATTTACCAGCTTGAGCGCTACTTCATTCACATTCGGTTTGATACGCGGAAAAATCTCAACAAAGGCCGGCTTCAACTTGAATTCAGTCATGCCCCTGTTAAATCCGTTGAGCCCATCGAGTCCTAATGCATCGTCTTTCTCGTACGTCAGCAACCCGATGTTTTTAAATCCCAGCGTATTGAAATGCTCAATCGCTTTGACTACTTCGTTCTGATACTTGGCCCGCACATTAAATACCCAGCGATTGACTGGTGTGTGCAGACTTTCTGCCCCTGTACTCGGCGCTATCAACGGTACTTTAGCCGCCGCCAACTCAGGCAATATCGCAATGGTGTGCGGCGTGCCGCGACTCTGAAACAATGCGAAAACTTTATCCTTCTCGATCAGTGTCTTGGCATTGGCTAAAGCCTTTTCCGGCAGATACTGATCATCCAGCGTACGTATTTCAATCTTGCGACCATTCACGCCGCCCTGCTTGTTGATGGTCGCGATATAAGCCTGCGCGCCTTCATTCATTTCTTTTACCGTCCCGGCAACCGTGCCGGTCAGACCGATGGTTTGGCCTATCAGGATCGTGCTATCTGTTACGCCATCTTCAGCATGCACCGCTTGAAATACACCCGCCATAAACAATACGGCTACTGGCAGTACCTGTCCCCATCCCTTATCCATCAATCCTCTCCTCAGAAAACCATATATATGCTTTTTTTAGCATAACTTAGACTTCTTCGGTGCGCGTATCTTATCGACGCGTCACCACCTTAGGCATTGACCGAGATCAATTTTCCACATGATCTTTAGTACATATGCGCATTGAACATGCAAAAACAATTACAAAATCCGTCTTCTACCCTTATTTTCGATCAAAAAAGAATCATTCTCATTTGAGCCGGGCTAAATGCACGTTTGCAATCCTATCGCACATTCCTTGAGCGCATATTCTGCCCCATATTCCGATTCGGTTGAATTAAGCATATGCACTACCAAGAACAAGACGCTACTGTAACCCACTCTTTATGCGCTTCAAATCCATGGAACCAAATAAAAAGCCCCCACCTTTTCAGGCAGGGGCTTTGAAAAACACCGACAACAGATGCCGTTTCTTTTACGAAATGACGCCGTCTTTGCGCAAGTCAGCGATTTGTTCAGCACTATAACCAAGTTGACCCAGCACTTCTTCTGTATGCTCGCCAAGTAATGGCGAACGCGTCACATCGGTCGGGCTATCCGACAGTTTGATCGGGTTACCGACTGTCAGGTATTTGCCGCGTACCGGGTGATCAACTTCAACGATGGTTCCGGTTTCACGCAGCGATGGCTCTTCAGCGATTTCTTTCATCGACAAGATAGGGCCGCAAGGAATATCGAACTTGTTGAGGATGTCCATTGCTTCGAACTTGGTCTTGGTCTTGGTCCACTCTTCTACCGTTGCGAAGATATTTTTCAAGTGCGGCAGACGCGATGCTGGTGTTGCGTACTCCGGATCTGTCAGCCACTCTTCTTTACCAATCACTTTACAGATAGGCGCCCAAACAGCGCCTTGAGTAATGAAGTAAATGTATGCGTTAGGATCTGTTTCCCAGCCTTTGCATTTCAGGATGGAGCCTGGCTGACCACCGCCTGATGCATTGCCTGCGCGTGGTACGGAATCCCCAAATGGGGTATCCGGATATTGCGGATATTCCTTCATGACGCCGGTGCGTTCCAGACGTTGTTGATCGCGCAGCTTGACGCGACACAAATTCAACACAGCATCTTGCATAGGGGCTAAAACTTTTTGGCCACGACCGCTGGAATGACGTTGCAACAATGCGGCGAGAATACCCAGAGCAAGATGCAAGCCGGTACCGCTGTCGCCGATTTGCGCGCCGGTTACCATTGGTGGGCCGTCGTCGAAACCAGTAGTCGATGCAGAACCGCCTGCGCATTGCGCAACATTTTCATACACTTTGCAATGTTCGTACGGGCCAGGGCCAAAGCCTTTGACTGACGCGACGATCATTTTTGGATTGAGTTCGTTGATACGTTCCCAGGTAAAGCCCATACGATCCAACGCGCCTGGTGCGAAGTTCTCTACTAGGACATCGCATTCCTTGATCAAGGTTTCGAGCACTTGCTTCCCTTTTGGGTTTTTGGTGTCGAGCGTGATCGAACGCTTGTTATGGTTGAGCATCGTGAAGTAGAGACTGTCTGCTTCAGGGATGTCACGCAATTGACCACGTGTAGCGTCGCCTTCGCCTGCACGCTCCACCTTGATTACGTCTGCACCGAACCAAGCCAGCAGTTGGGTACATGTCGGGCCTGATTGCACGTGTGTGAAATCAAGAATGCGATAGCCGCTTAATGCCTTACTCATCAACTACTCCTATCTTGTACAAAAAAGCGCGTGCAGACAAATGTCCGCGCGCGCCATGTTCAATTAATTGCGCATGGGTGAACCGTGGTATCTGGAGCATATGCACCTGGCAATTTCACCATGGATAACTATGCACTTATTCACCTGACCAGTACCAGATTGTTACGGTGTTCTTTACATCCTTGCACTCGCAAGGCATCTAGAAAAATCAGGCTCAGAATTGCTATTAGCATCCCTGAAATATGCGCTTTTGCGCATGCTGATTCAAGTGGCCGTATCATATCGATCAGCTTGCGATTGTATCATTGACCCCGGTCAATTTTCATCGCATGACATCACTCGCTACACATAGAGAGATCCTGCAATTTCGTGCTGCATGGCAGCATTTGGCACACACTTTTATTAGGCTACGAAACAGCATGGAACACCACCCCACGACAAACCGCAGCGAAAGACATATTCATCATTTCCACAAATTAATCCGTTTTACTTCTCAGCTGGCTTTGCAGCGAAGAGGTCACTGCAAACGAACTTGAAATATCAAAATCCGATGCGACAAGAAATAAAAATGCATAAAAAAACGGCACCCTAAGGTGCCGTTTTTACAAGCCGATACAGCCAGCTGTTTATTAAACTGCTTTTGCGGTGTGCAATGCAGCGATTTGCTCTGTGGAATAACCCAAGCCAGCCAAAACTTCATCTGTATGCTCACCCAACAATGGGGAAGCAACGATGTTTGGTGTCATGTCGGAGAATTTGATTGGGCTACCAACGGTCAGGTATTTGTCACCACGGCCTTTGTGCTCAACTTCAACGATAGAACCGCTCTTACGCAGGGATTCGTCATTTGCCAATTCTTTCATCGACAGCACTGGTGCGCATGGGATGTCAAATTTACGCAAGTAATCAACTGCTTCGAACTTGGTTTTGTCTTTGAGCCATTCTTCGATAGTCGCGAAAATATCGAAAATCTTGTCTTGGCGTGCGTCAGGTGTGTTGTACGCAGGATCATCGATCCACTCTTCACGACCCAATGCTTTACAGATTGGTGGCCATGCGTGATCTTGCACGGTGAAGTAGATGTATGCGTTAGGATCGGTTTCCCAACCTTTACATTTCAGAACCCAACCTGGTTGACCGCCACCACCTGCGTTACCACCACGTGGTACGACGTCGGTGAATGTGCCGTGTGGATATTGTGGGTACTCTTTCAAGAAGCCCAGTTTGTCCAAACGTTGTTGATCGCGCAGTTTGACGCGGCACAGATTCAAAACAGCATCTTGCATCGACACAGCAACTTTTTGGCCTTTGCCAGTTTTTTGACGACCCATGATGGCTGTCAAGATACCGATTGCCAAATGCATACCTGTGTTGGAATCACCCAAAGCAGCTGCAGAAACTGTTGGTGGGCCATCCCAGAAACCAGTTGTGGAAGCAGCACCGCCGGCGCATTGCGCCACGTTTTCGTAGACTTTCAAGTCTTCGTAGTGGTGACCATCGCTGAAACCTTTAACCGATGCCAAGATCATGCCTGGGTTCAGTTCTTGGATACGTGCCCAAGAAAAGCCCATACGATCCAAAGCGCCTGGACCAAAGTTTTCGACCATGACGTCGGAGTCCTTGATCATTTTTTCCAGAACTTCTTTGCCTTGCGGAGTTTTGGTATCAAGTGTCAACGAACGCTTGTTGCTGTTCAACATTGTGAAGTACAGAGCATCGGCATCAGGGATGTCGCGCAACTGGCTACGTGTCACGTCGCCCGAACCTGGACGCTCAACTTTGATCACATCAGCGCCGAACCAAGCCAGCAACTGTGTACATGCTGGACCAGCTTGTACGTGTGTGAAATCGATAATCTTAATACCTGCTAATGGTAAATTTTGACTCATGATCGGTAGATTTCCTTATCAATCGTTTAACTTGATTCCCGAAGCCAACATACTTGTGCTTCAGGAAGTAAAAAACCACCCTGACCTACAGGTGGAATTGCGCCATTTCTACATGGCTGTATTCCAATACAACTTGGAGTTCTGAACATACTAGTCTAGTGCCGCAACTTGAGCAGGTCAAGTCCATGGCACGACCGAAATTATTCGGTCGTGCCACCAAGATTGACCATGACTGGTGTCATGATCTCACCCAGTATTACTTCTTCTTGCCGATCGTCGAGACGATGTTCAGGTTACCGATACGGCCCGATTCAACACCAGCAGCTGGATCGATAATTGCATCGATGATGGTTGGTTTGCCCGATTTGAGCGCATCTTCCAAAGCTTTAGCCAGTTGTTCTGGAGTTTCAGCACGTACACCTTCGCCACCCAGAGAAATACTGAATTGATCGTACTTGGTATTCGGGTTGAACAACATGCATGAGAACTGGTGATCAGGATTGGCTTCGTCACCGCGATAGATACCGCCATTGTTCATGATGATGACAACGACTGGCAGGTTATAACGCGTGATTGTTTCGTATTCCATTGCGCTGAAACCGAATGCGCTATCGCCGCAAATTGCTACGACTGGCTTGCCGGTTTCAACAGCTGCAGCAACAGCCGAACCCATACCGATACCCATCACGCCCCATGTACCTGTATCGACACGTTTACGTGGCAAGTATTGGTCGATGACCATACGTGCGTTATCGAGGGTGTTTGCACCTTCGTTGACCAGAGTGATGTCTGGGTAGTTTTTCAACACGTCACGGATTGCGCCGAGCGAGTTGAAGTAGTTCATGACTGGTGTTGCTGTCGACAATTTGCTCGACAGTTTGCCTTTGGTGGTCGTAACGCGTTCAGCGATAGCGCCCATCCATTCTGTTGGCTTGGTCATGCCTTTCAGGCCAGCGCGCAATGCGTTGACGCACGAAGCGACGTCACCAACCAATGGTGCAGCGATAGGTACGTTGCTGTCCATTTCGTTAGCTTGGATGTCGATTTGCACGAACTTCTTCGCGACGCCCCAAGTTTTGCCTTTGCCGTGTGCCAGCAACCAGTTCAAACGTGCACCGATCAGGATAACAACGTCGGACTCTTGCAATACCATCGAACGAGCAGCAGCTGCGCATTGTGCGTGTGTATCGGAGATCAGACCTTTTGCCATCGACATAGGCGTGAAAGGAATACCTGTTTCTTCAACCAGCGCTTTGATGTCTGCGTCGCATTGAGCGTATGCTGCGCCTTTTCCCAACAAGATCAGTGGCTTTTTAGCGTTTTTGATCAGGTCAACAGCGCGAGCAACAGCCGATGGGCCTGGGATTTGTTCTGGAGCTGGATCAACTGGAACGAACAAAGTTTTCGCGCCTTCTTCTGCGCTCATTACTGTGCTGAACAAACGTGCTGGGATGTCCAGATACACGCCGCCTGGGCGACCCGACAATGCGGTACGGATAGCGCGAACAACTGCAACGCCGATATCTTCAGTACGGTTGATACGGAACGAAGCTTTGCAATGTGGACGAGCGATGTTCAACTGATCCATCTCTTCGTAATCGCCTTGTTGCAGATCGACGATTTCACGCTCGGACGAACCCGAGATCAAGATCATTGGGAAGCAGTTTGTAGTGGCGTTAGCCAGTGCGGTCAAACCATTCAAGAAGCCTGGAGCGGAAACGGTCACGCAAACGCCAGGTTTTTTGGTCAAGTAACCAGCAACCGATGCTGCATAACCTGCATTTTGTTCGTTGCGGAAGCTGAAGAACTTGTTACCACGTGCTTGCCACATACGGCCGATTTCCGTAACTGGAATACCGAGCAGACCGTAGATGTTGGTGATGCCGTTCATTTCCAACGATTCCATTAAAAGATGGAAACCGTCGGTCAGCTCTACGCCTTCTGGTATTACTGCTGCTGTCGCATTACTCATGATGAATTCTCTTTCGATTAAGGTCGAGCAACGTTGCTCAGTGCCATTCAATGCCGCACTTTTGACGGCCATTATTACTTGCAAGGCACCTCTCAAAATCAGATCGATCTGATTTTGAGAGATACCCTTAGTCATACGCTTTTGCGCATACCTATTCAAGTGGGCGTATCATATCGATCTGTCAGCGCTTCTATCATTGACCCCGGTCAATTTTCATCGCATGATATCGACCCCACTCACCCTTCTGTCTTTTATATTTTTTCTCTTGTAAATGCCGACTGTCGATAACCATCCAGAACGAAATGTAATTCGCGTTCAGCTCAGGCAAAACGTTGTCTTAAAAGAAATGACGGACAGTGAATGGGCCGAGCTAGAGCCGCATCTCGTTGTAGTGGATTGCCCGAAAGGCGATTTCCTGTTGCATCAAGGCGTACATGAAATGGAGCAATATTTCATCCTTGATGGCATCCTGAAGCGAGTGGTTACCAACCAGCAAGCCAAGGAAATGATTCTACGCTTTGCTGACGAACGCAGCATGGAAACAAGTTATGCCGCATGGCGCCTTAAGACACCTACACCTTACAGTATTATTTGCGTGACTAAAGCACGTGTCGTGAAATTGCCTTTACTGCAATGGATCACTTTCATGGAAAAACATGAACATGTCAAACAGGCATTTGAATACGATGTCATGCATTTGATGAGTGACATCATGGCGCATACCATCACACTACATCTACTTGATGCGCCGGGTCGTGTGCAACGCTTTATCCGCAAACATCCAGAACTGTTTGACCGCATTCCAAAAAAGGAACTAGCTTCCTATCTGAATCTTTCCCCAGAGACGCTCAGCCGATTGAAGCATCAAGGAAAAATCTGATCCTTGCAGATCAAGCCATTAACTGATTTGTTTATTTATCAGAAAAATAAAAGCTCCTCGCTCACATTGTGAATTGGTAGGTGCATCGCGCCAGACACGACCAACTCACACTCATATCTCATGTTCATGCGGTCGCTGGCGCTTAGTACGCCATATCTGATCTGCGATTCAATCTTGCCAGCACGCTCAATGAGGCTTTCTTGCTCATTACGCAACCCTATACGTTTTAAGCTGCATACTGGCCTGCCCTGCTCGACAACAATCTCCCTGCGTTTGCACTCAGCAAACATTTAGCACATACCTGAAAACAACAATGCCCCGCATGGAAATCCATGCGGGGCATTAGCGTCAAACTAAAAGCTTGGCTTTTAGCACCCCTCTTCAGGGGCACAGCCAAACAAATTAATCTACCGGACGATCCTTAGCAAATTCATCTTCTTTTGGAGGACGAACTTTACCAATCACGAATGAAATCAGTGGCCAGAACAGCATGATCAAGGCCAAACCTGTGATGGTGCCAACCAGTGGGTTCGCGAACATGATAGACATTTCGCCTTGCGATACCAACATCGCTTGACGGAACGAATCCTCTGCTTTTGCACCAAGTACCAGTGCCAACACCATTGGTGCAATCGGGTAGTCCAATTTCTTGAACAAATAACCAACCACGCCAAATATGATCATCAACCAGATGTCGAACATCGCGTTATTAACGGTGTATGCACCAATGGCGCAGACCACGATAATTACTGGAGCAATGATCGAGAATGGGATTTTCAAGATCGAAGCAAACAGTGGGACAGTTGTCAGCACAACGAGAAGACCAACCACGTTACCCAGATACATACTGGCGATCAGGCCCCAGACAAAGTCTTTTTGCTCTACGAAGAGCAATGGACCAGGTTGCAGACCCCAGATCAACAAGCCGCCGAGCAAGACTGCCGCTGTTGGCGAACCCGGGATACCCAAAGCAAGCATAGGCAGCATTGCAGCAGTACCGGCAGCATGAGCAGCAGTCTCAGGAGCAACAATACCTTCGAGCTTACCAGTACCGAACTTCTCACCATCCTTCGACATCTTTTTAGCGAGACCGTAAGCCATGAACGAAGCTGGAGTTGCGCCACCAGGAGTAACACCCATCCACATACCGACCAGTGCACTACGAGCGGAGGTTGCCCAATATTTCGGCAGTGTTTTCCAAGTCTTCCATACGATTTTTGCATCGATTTTTGCAGACTTACCGGAGAAAGCCAGACCCTCTTCCATCGACAACAGAATTTCGCCGATACCAAACAAACCGATAACAGCAATCAGGAAGTCGAAGCCACGCATAAACTCTTCGAAACCGAAGGTCAAACGCAATTGGCCTGTAACCGTATCCATACCAACTGCAGCCAACGCAAAACCAAGCGCCATCGAAGCCAGAACCTTGAACGGAGAACCTTTGCCCATACCAACAAAACTACAGAAGGTCAGCAAATACACCGAGAAAAACTCCGGAGGACCAAAGCGCAACGCGAATTTAGCGACCAGTGGTGCCATGAACGTAATCATGATGACCGCAAGAAATGCACCTACGAATGAAGATGTAAATGCACCTGTCAGCGCTTCGCCGGCACGGCCATCTTGAGCCATCGGATAGCCATCAAACGTAGTCGCAACTGACCATGGTTCGCCTGGAATGTTGAACAGAATCGCTGTAATCGCGCCGCCAAACAATGCACCCCAGTAAATACATGACAGCAAGATAATTGCTGACGTCGGGGTCATGGAGAACGTCAGTGGCAACAGAATCGCCACGCCGTTCGCGCCACCCAGACCTGGTAATACGCCAATCAGAACACCCAATACGATACCGATTACCATCAGTAACAGGTTCATTGGGGTCGAAATGACCGCAAAACCATGAAATAAAGCGTTAATTTCTTCCATTTTACCTAAAACTCCTTGAATTCCTATCAAACTCCCACGGCGGCTATTGTCGGATACATCCGACTAACGCTTAATAACCGAGGAAACTTAGAAGATTGATGGACCCTTTGTACAGGGGCACACTAAACCAAATCTCGAACATGCAGAAAAACAGCGTATTGACAGCAACAGCAACAATAACTGCTTTAACAGGCGAGAATTTGCCGAGGAGAATCATGAACAATGCGATATACACGGCCGATGAGACATAAATACCAAATATCTGAATTGCACCGACATAAATCGCAGCAGGAATCAGCACCTGAAATATTCGCTTTAATTGCTCGCTATCAACGAATATTTCTGTATTTTTATTTTTTCCAAGCAATGCTTGATAAAGTATGCCCGCACTCGAGATGGTGATCACCAGACCGATATAAAACGGGAAATAGCCTGAACCCGGCCCATCGGTTGTCCAGCCAGCGCCCAACTTCCAGCTTGCAATAACTACAGCTATACCCAGCGCCAGCAGAAGAGCAGCTACAACGGCTTCTACAATATAAGTGGCCACACCCGTACGAATGCCACCGCTGGATTCTAAATTCTGATCCATGAAGGAATGCTCCTGAAAATTTTTTACGATAATTTTTGGTACTGAAGCGAGGGCACTACCGGCAATCGGTAGCACCCTCGTCTAGACCCAGATGGTCTATTACTTCTTAGCCATGAAACCAGCTTCTGTCATCAGAGTCGAATGCTGCTTCTCTGCTGCTTCGAGCCAGGCTTTGAAATCAGCACCAGTTTTGAATGAAGTATTGAACGCGCCTTTTTCCATATAGTCTTTCCACTCAGGTGTTGCACGAACTTTTGTGAACAGATCTACGTAGTAAGCCAATTGGTCAGGGGTTACGCCAGCTGGCATAAAGATGCCGCGCAACATGGTGTAATCGGTAGGAATACCAGCTTCTTTACAAGTAGGAATATCATTCCATGATTGCGTATCGGTAACCTTGGTTTTGTAAGGCATGCGCTCATTATCAAATACGCATTGCGCTTTCAATTTACCTGCACGCCATTGTGCAACTGCTTCGATTGGGTTGTTAACAGTTGATTGCAAATGATTGCCAACCAATTGAACAGCAACTTCACCGCCGCCTTTGAATGGAATGTAGATAAATTTGGCGCCCGTAGCTTTTTCCAAAGCAACTGTAATCAGTTGATCTTCTTGCTTGGAACCAGTACCACCCATTTTGAATTTGCTTGGACCAGCAGCCTTGACTGCATCCATATACTCTTTAGCATTTTTGTATGGCTGCTCAGCATTTGTCCACAGGACGAACTGATCCAGCGCAAGCATTGCAACTGGAGTCATTTCTTTCCAGTTGAATGGAACACCAGTTGCCATAGGCGTGGTGAACAAATTCGACAATGTGATGATGATTTTGTGTGGATCGCCTTTTGCGTTCTTGACGCCAAGGAAACCCTCAGCACCAGCGCCACCCGATTTATTGATGACAATCAATGGCTCTTTCATCAATTTGTTTTTGATGATGACGCCTTGGATCAGACGCGCCATTTGATCAGCGCCACCGCCGGTACCTGCTGGCACGACGAATTCAACTGGTTTGCTTGGTTCCCATGCTGCGAAGGCTGGGGTTGCAGTCAAAGCGACTGCTGCAAATGCGCCGGCGGTTGCCTTTGCGATACCGCTTGAGTGCGAAAATAATTCCTTGATCATTTCTGTCTCCTGTTAATAATAATTTTGACTACTTTTTTACTACTTGCCGCGTCGAGGTGCCTTGTGAGCACTAGCATCGTGCGACTACGATGCCTTCAAACATAACTCTTGGTTACTTTTAATTTTCAAAGATAGTGTGGCTTTTCTTTGAAAATTCTCTTGACCGGCGTCAAGATTACGGGACTCCGGCCATTGTTTGATCGCACTGCCAGATGTTTCGTTCGAGTAACTCTTTGTAAGTTATTGCGCTGCATGTGCGGTCTCCATTTCCCGCATTTGCAAACCCAACGATCAAATTGCTGCGAAGTGCCGATTCTTATATGCGGCTATCATCGAACAACTCATCTTCTCAAACTTGAACATCACCTACATATTCCGTATTTCTATTGCGTATTTCTTGCGCTTTGCGTGAGTGTGCCATCGTTGCAAGGCAAATTGGGAAAAACTTTGCCTAAATTGACATACGTATTTATACGTAGTCCCCGAGATCAAAAACAAAAATATATTATGCGGTTAAATTGCGATAGCACTCGCAATTCCCTTGATCCAAAAGCATTTCAAAAAAAGCCCATGAGAATTATTTTCATGGGCTTTTATCTTTGCTTGATTAAGCGATTTTTTGCAGCTTGACCTGACCGGATTCTTCATTCATGGTTTTTGCCAGCAATTTGACCAACGCATAAACTGTATCGATATGCGGCGTTGGCGTTTCTGTCAAACGACCCAACTCAACTACCGAACCAACCAATGCATCAATCTCTGGATCACGACCGGCTTCAACGTCTTGCAACATTGATGTTTTATGCTTGCCGACTTTTTCAGCACCGGCGATACGCTTGTCCAGTGTGACGCGGAATTCGATACCAAGTTTGTTCGCAACGGTTTGCGCTTCAGTCATCATTGCCGCCGCCAGTTCACGCGACAGTGGAAATTGGCAGATGTCTTGCAATGTCGAATGCGACAAAGCGCTGATAGGATTGAAGGTAAGATTGCCCCACAGCTTCAACCACATTTCCGAACGAATATTGTCCAGGACTGGCGCCTTGAAGCCGGCGTTGATGAAGCATTCCGAAACGCGGGTTGCGCGTTCGCTGATCGAACCATCGAGTTCACCGATAGGGAAACGGTCACCTTCAATGTGCTTGATGACGCCTGGTGCGATCAATTCGGATGCTGGGTAAACCACGCAACCGAGTACACGATCCGCAGGGATCATGTCGGTGATGATGCCGGTTGGATCAACGCTGTGTACACGGCTGCCAGCCAACTTGCCACCGTGTTTGTGGAAGTACCAGAATGGAATACCATTTTGCATCGTAACGATGACGGTTTCCGGTCCGATCAATTTTGGCAAATCTTTGGCGATCGCTTCGAGTTGATGCGCTTTCATTGCCAACACGATGATGTCTTGATGACCAGCTTTGTCGTAGTCGTTAGTTGCCTTGACGTTCGATGCGACGTGCTCGGAACCATCATGCATGATCAGCTTGGCGCCGTTCTTGCTGATCGCTTCCAGATTCGCACCGCGCACGATAAACGTGACGTCTTCACCAGCCAAAGCCAGTTTTACGCCAACGTAACCACCGATCGCGCCTGCTCCGATAACTGCAATTTTCATACTTACCTCGCGACTATTATTTAAAATCGTTTGTGAGTTTGCCGATGCCGGCAATCTCGATCTCGATGACACTGTTCGGCTTCATCGAGCCGACACCAACAGAGGTGCCGCACAAGATGATGTCGCCAGGATTCAGCGTCATGTCGGCGGAAATCAGACTCACCAGTTGCTGGACCGAAAAGCGCATGTCGCTAATCGGATAGTCTTGACGGATATCGCCATTCAGAATTGTTTTGACGACCAAAGTGGTCGGATCAATGCCAGTTGCGACAACCGGGCCGAATGGGCAGAAAGTATCCAAACCTTTTGCGCGGACCCATTGTGCGAACGATGCATCGCGGTTCAGGATGTCAGCAACTGTCACGTCATTCGCGACGGTGTAGCCGAACACGTAATCCAAAGCATCTGCTTCTGAAACGCGCTTGGCTGTTTTGCCGATGACGATACCGAGCTCGCCTTCGAAGACAATTTTTTCGTCTGTAGGTGGCTTCTCGATTGTTTCGCCTGGATTCAAGTACGAGTTTGGCGATTTGATCAGATACAAAGGTTCTGCAGGATCTGCCAGATTCAATTTTTTCGCCAACGCGTGGAAGTTGTTCCACATCGCGATAATTTTGGTCGGCTCGGTAGGCATCAACACTTTGACGTCATTGAGTTTCAAGACGGTGTCGGTTTTGACAGGATTGGCATACATGTCGCCGGTGTAGACTTGAATGCTTTCGCCTTCAAGCGTACCAAATTGTGTGTTACCTGCGTGACTAAAGCGAATCCAGTGCTGTGACATTTTTGGCTTTCTTTAAATTTCGAAACTTGTACTGTTACTCAAGGCTGGATTGCGCAAACACTTATTCGCGATCACATCCGGCCTGTGCAATTGGCGCACTAGCATGTGTAACTATCTCTACAGAAAACACCGAGTATTTCCTGTAGAGATAACACTCCCCATGCAAGAGGAGTGTCAAGGCTACATATTACAGAACCGATTTCAGCAAACGGCCCATTTCAGCTGGGTTACGTGTGACTTTAATGCCGCACGCCTCCATCACTGCCAACTTCTCTTGCGCTGTACCTTTGCCACCAGAAATAATCGCACCGGCATGGCCCATGCGTTTGCCTTCTGGTGCGGTGACACCAGCGATGAAACCGATAACTGGCTTCTTCATGTTGTCTTTGACCCAGCGCGCGCACATCTCTTCTGCATCGCCGCCGATTTCACCAACCATGATGACTGCATCGGTATCAGGATCGTCATTGAACATACGCAGGATGTCGATGTGCTTCAAGCCAGAAACTGGATCGCCGCCAATACCGACCACGGTTGATTGACCCAGGCCGAATTCAGCCAATTGACCAGCTGCTTCATAGGTCAACGTACCCGAACGCGAAACCACGCCGATACGGCCTTTCTTGTGGATGTGTCCTGGCATGATGCCGATCTTGATTTCGTCTGGCGTAATCAAGCCTGGGCAGTTCGGTCCGAGCAGCAAGGTTTTTTTGCCTTCCATGCGTGCTTTGGTGCGAATCATGTCGCGTACTGGAATACCTTCGGTGATGCAGATCACCAGATCCATGCCGGCATCAACTGCTTCGTCGATTGCTGCAGCAGCGAATGGAGGCGGAACATAGATAACCGAAACGGTTGCGCCTGTTTCAGCTGCTGCTTCCTTGACGGATGCGTAAATAGGTACGCCTTCAAACGATTCGCCAGGTTTTTTTGGATTCACGCCAGCAACGAAACAGTTTTTACCATTTGCGTATTCGATACACATTTTGGTGTGGAACTGACCGGTTTTGCCGGTGATGCCTTGGGTGATGACTTTGGTATCTTTATTGATCAGGATTGACATGCTTATTTCCCCTGTGCTGCGTTGACGACTTTTTCAGCCGCTTCAGCCATGTTGTTTGCCGTGATGATAGGAAGACCTGATTCAGCCAAGATCTTCTTGCCCAGTTCTTCGTTGGTACCCGCCATGCGGACTACCAGTGGAACTGTCAAATCAACTTGTTTCGCTGCTGCGATCACGCCTTGTGCGATCACGTCGCACTTCATGATGCCGCCGAAGATGTTGACCAGAATCGCTTTGATGTCCGGGTTTTTCAACATGATCTTGAACGCTTCGGTCACTTTCTCAGTCGTGGCACCGCCGCCGACGTCGAGGAAGTTGGCTGGTGAACCGCCGTACAACTTGATGACGTCCATGGTTGCCATTGCCAAGCCAGCACCGTTCACCAGGCAGCCGATATTGCCGTCGAGCGAGATGTAGGTCAGGTCAAATTTCGATGCTTCGATTTCAGCTGGATCTTCTTCGTCCAGATCGCGCATTTCAACGATTTCCGGGTGACGGTACATCGCATTCGAATCAAAATTGAATTTTGCGTCGAGTGCAACGATACGGTCGTCGCCGGTCACGATCAACGGATTGATTTCAGCCAGCGATGCATCGGTTTCGTCGAATGCTTTGTACAAGCCTTGCATGAATGCGCGCGCTTGTGGAACCGAACCTTCAGGTACGCCGATTTTGCGGGCGATGTCATCAGCCTCGCTATCGAGCAAACCTTTGACTGGATCGATGAATACCTTGTGGATTTTTTCAGGAGTATGTTCAGCGACGTGCTCGATGTCCATGCCGCCTTCGCTGGATGCCATCAAGGCAACGCGTTGACTACCACGATCAACGACCATACCGACGTACAGTTCTTTCTTGATGTCTGCGCCTTCTTCGATCAGCAAGCGCTTGACCAAGCGACCTTCAGGACCGGTTTGATGTGTCACCAGCGTCATGCCGAGAATGTCGTTCGCGTATTGACGAACTTCGTCCAGCGATTTTGCAACCTTAACGCCGCCGCCTTTACCGCGACCGCCAGCATGAATCTGTGCTTTGACAACCCAGACTTTGCCGCCAAGAGTTTCAGCCGCTTTGACAGCTTCGTCTACGGAAAAACATGGAACGCCTTTTGGTGTCGTAACACCGTACTTACGCAGTATTTCTTTTCCTTGATACTCGTGGATATTCATGATCGTCCTTGTTGATAACCAATTTTTTGCAGCAATTCGCTACGATAAAATTATTTTTTGCATTAAATCCACGCAAAAACCACAGGTGCTTCCAGTAAAAAGACTGTTATTTTAACAGTTGCCAAATCGAATAGAAACGGTGACCGGGATTGTGCGAGAAGCGTCTCCCGAACTCCTTGACCAAGGTTAAGATTCGATACTTGTCGGCGTTTAAAATCAACTTACTTATTCAGTAATTGACTTGCAGCCCGACGCCGGTGCAAACAACACTGGGGCAGCGATTCAAAAATCGCCTTTGGATACAACAAATTGAGTGAGCTCCATACTTTACGCGGCGCGACATCGAACTGATCAGTTAATGTACGCAGTAAAGTTGACTTGCATCAGAGCACAATTGCATCAGGTCATGATGAATCGCGCAGATGCCCGTGCTCAAACGCCGACTTCGCCCCGCTGGATTTCCGCCCAATTTACCGGACGGGTCACGCGAGTGCCACACGCTGTCATGTTTTCATAGCAGCGCACTTTGGCAGCTTGTATTGCTTCAATCAGGAAATCAGCTTCATACACTTTGAGAAGATGCGCCTGGCAAGTCTCCAGATAATGTTGGAGACGCTTGCGACCGCCTGCGGTGTCGGCGAGATCATCGCCTGTGTTCGCATCCCAGTACCAGCTCAAGCCAAGTTCATAGAACGCCGCGTTATAGGCATTCCGATGCAAATCGGCTGCGTCATCTGCTGAATGTTGATTCAACGCGATTGTGAACATGGCAAGTCTCCTGTCTGTATTTTCCTACGCGTTTGGTGTGTTTTTCCAAACTTGTATTGCATCTTAGGGCCAAAAAATGATTAGGCATAGTTAAAGTATTTAATCATAATGATTCCTTTAGACTTATACATGGAAGCATTCACCCATGAAAAACGCAACACTCAGGCAATTGAAGGTTTTTGAGACGGTCGCCCGTCATTTGAGTTTTTCGCGCGCAGCGGAAGAACTGCATTTGACGCAACCCGCCGTCTCTACGCAGGTCAAGAAACTGGAAGAGCACGCCGGCCTCGCTCTCTTCGAGCAATTAGGGAAAAAGATCTTCCTGACCCCGGGCGGCACCGAATTGCTGCACTACAGCCGCGCCATCATTCAGCAATTCCAGGAAGCAGAAGATGCGATGACCCAGTTCAAGGGCATCACCGGCGGAAAATTGAATGTGGCGGTGATCAGCGCCGGCGATTACTTTTTCCCGCGCTTGCTGGTGGAATTTGCACGCAGTCATCAAGGTGTGACGCTGAATCTGTCTGTACACAATCGCGAGGGTTTGTTAAATCAGCTCGCCAATAATCTGACCGACTTGGCGATTATGGTGCGGCCGCCTACCGACATGGATACGATCAACGAACCGTTTGCGCCGCACCCATACGTGATTGTGGCGGCTCCCGATCATCATCTGGTGTCACAAAAAAATATCTCGATGAGCACCTTGATGCAAGAACCCTTCGTCGTCAGGGAAAAAGGGTCGGATACATGGAACTCGATGGAGGACGGCTTTGGTGGCCGGGTTGACGACATCAACATCGCGATGGAAATCAAGAGTACCGAAACCATCAAGCAGGCCGTTATCGCCGGCATGGGCATCAGCTTCCTGTCAGCGCATACCATCAGCCTGGAACTGCAAGCTGGCAGCCTCGCCGTACTCGACGTCGAAGGCTTCCCGGTCATGTTGAACTGGTATGTCATCCACAGGAAAAACAAACGCCTGCCGCCCGTTGCACAGGCGTTCAAAAATTTCCTGCTCAATGAAGGCCCGGGACTGATCGAACGCATCATTCGCTACAACCCCAAACCCGGGCGCCAGTTAAGCAATCTGCCGGTCAAGCCAAAGCGGAAGTAAGCACAGCAAGCGTGAATGAAAAAAGCCCGATTGTCGTTAATGACAATCGGGCTTTTTATCGAATAAATTTCGTTCGCTTATACCTTCAACACGATCTTGCCGATATGCGTACTGCTTTCCATCAAGGCATGCGCTTGCGCCGCATCTTCCAGCGCAAAGGTTTGATACACGACTGGTTTGATCTTGCCGGATTCAATCAGCGGCCACACCTTGGCACGCAATTGATCCGCTATCGCGGCTTTGAATGCAACAGGACGTGCACGCAATGTCGAACCTGTAATCGTCAAGCGACGCAACATGACCTGACCAAGGCTAAGTGTCGCCTTGTTACCGCCTGCCAGGGCAATGAATACTAAGCGGCCATCATCGGCCAGGCAATTGATTTCACGTGCTACGTAATCGCCGCCTATGATGTCGAGAATCACATCGACACCCTTGCCATTGGTGGCGGCCTTGACGACTTCGACAAAATCTTCTGTCTTGTAATTAATGCCGCGCTCCGCGCCCAGCACTTCACAGGCACGGCATTTTTCATCGCTACCGGCAGTCGCAAATACGCGGTGGCCGAGCGCGGTCGCGATCTGGATTGCGGTGACGCCAATACCCGATGTGCCGCCCTGCACCAACAGAGTTTCATTGCCGGTCAAACCGACACGATCAAAGACATTGCTCCATACGGTAAAAAATGTTTCCGGCAACGAAGCGGCTTCCACCACATCCAAACCTTTTGGAATGGGTAAACATTGTTCAACAGGTGCGGTGCAGTATTCCGCGTAACCGCCGCCTTGCGCCAGTGCGCACACCATGTCACCCACTTTGAAACCACTGTCAGCGAGATCGCCACCGACAACTTCGCCGGCGATTTCCAGACCTGGAATATCGGATGCGCCTTTTGGTACTGCGTAGCTACCCAAGCGCTGCCACACGTCAGGACGATTGATACCAGCCGCATGTACCTTGATCAACAATTCGCCAGCTTTAGGCTCAGGCATAGGACGCTCACAGAGTTGCAGTACATCTGGAGGGCCGGGCTGGGTAATCTCGATCGCGCGCATTGTAATCCTTTATTGTGAAGACGTTGAAGGCAGCAAGGATATTCGATAATCACGTCCTCTGCCAGACGCACTGCAGAATTGCCGCGATTTCAAGAGTGACTTAGCTGCCGTAAATTTACTTCACCACACGTCCAGCCATAGGCGAAGACGGCGAAGCAGAGAAGCGTTTGGCGATACGGCCAGCCAGGTAAGCATGGCGACCGGCATCGATACCGAGCTTCATCGCATGTGCCATACGCACAGGATCTTGTGCACCCGCGATCGCCGTATTCATCAAGACGCCATCGCAACCGAGTTCCATTGCAATCGCCGCGTCGGATGCAGTACCTACGCCGGCATCAACGATGACAGGGACTTTGGATTGCTCGATGATCAGCGACAGATTCCATGGGTTCAAGATGCCCATGCCGGAGCCAATCAGCGAAGCGGAATCGGGTCGTCGCTGCAATAAACCATGACGTCGAAACCGTCTTTGACCAAAGTCTCGGCGGCTTTTAATGTTTCCGGCATGTTCGGGAACAGGGTCTTTTCATCGCCCAGGACTTCGAGCTTGCAGAGCTTGTGACCGCCAAGGATTTCACGACCCAGTTGCAGCGTATAAACCGCATCGGCAGCACTGTAACAACCGGCTGAGTTTGGCAACAAAGTGAATTCAGATGGTGGCAAGACATCGAGCAAGCTCGGTGCATTTGGATCTTGTCCAATGTTAACGCGACGGATTGCGACGGTGACGATTTGTGCGCCGCTGGCCAGACTGGCTTCGCGTGTTTCGTTCAGGTCCTTGTATTTGCCGCTACCGACCAGCAGGCGCGAACGGTAGGTAGTGCTGGCGATGACGAATGGTTCGTCGGTGAAAGTTGATGTGCTCATAAGTAATCCTGTTTCGATGGTTCAAGTAGATACCCAAAACACGCAGGGCAACTTGTGGCTGCCCTGCGTGCATTCACTGCTCAGCCGCCGCCAATCGCGCGCACGATATCAACGGAATCAGCAGCCTGCAACTTTCGTTGTGACCAATGACTGCGCACTACGATTTCGCGATTGATGGCGACCGCGACTGCCTTGCCGGATAGCGACAAGTCAGCGATCAACTCTTCCACGTTTTTATGCGGGTCGAGTTGATGCTTAACGCCATTGAGTTCGATCGTTATTTCAATATTGATCATTACTGTTTTTGATAAATTTCTGAACCGCTTTTTACAAACTCAATTGATTTCACTTCCATCCCCTTTTTCAAAGCCTGGATTTCTGTAATGCCTTGTTGCGCTGCGTACTCGCGTACTTCTTGCGTGATTTTCATCGAGCAGAAATGCGGGCCACACATCGAACAGAAGTGCGCGACTTTGGCGGAATCTTTCGGCAAAGTTTCATCGTGGAATTCACGTGCCTTGTCGGGATCGAGACCGATGTTGAATTGATCGTCCCAACGGAATTCGAAGCGCGCTTTCGACAGTGCGTTGTCGCGTATCTGCGCACCGATATGACCTTTGGCCAAATCGGCAGCATGCGCCGCAATCTTGTACGTGATGATGCCGTCCTTGACGTCGACCTTGTTTGGCAAACCCAGATGTTCTTTCGGCGTAACGTAGCAAAGCATCGCGGTGCCGTACCAACCGATTTGCGCAGCACCAATGCCGGACGTGATGTGGTCGTAGCCAGGAGCGATGTCAGTCGTCAATGGTCCCAGCGTATAGAACGGCGCTTCGTGGCACTGCTCCAGTTGCAGATCCATGTTTTCCTTGATCAGATGCATAGGCACGTGACCCGGACCTTCGATCATCACTTGCACGTCATGCTTCCACGCGATCTGCGTCAATTCGCCCAATGTTTTCAATTCACCGAGTTGCGCTTCGTCGTTGGCATCGTAGATAGAGCCAGGACGCAAACCGTCGCCGAGGCTGAACGATACGTCGTAGGCTTTCATGATTTCGCAGATGTCTTCGAAGTGTTCATACAGAAAGGATTCCTTGTGATGCGCGAGACACCATTTCGCCATGATCGAACCACCACGCGAGACGATACCGGTCAGGCGTTTTGCGGTCATCGGTACGTAACGCAGCAACACGCCGGCGTGGATCGTGAAGTAATCAACGCCCTGCTCTGCTTGCTCAATCAGCGTGTCGCGGAAGATTTCCCACGTCAGGTCTTCGGCCTTGCCATTGACCTTTTCCAGCGCCTGATAAATCGGTACGGTACCAATCGGCACTGGCGAATTACGAATGATCCATTCACGCGTTTCATGTATGTGCTTACCGGTCGACAAATCCATCACGTTATCGCCACCCCAGCGTATTGCCCAGGTCATTTTCTCGACTTCTTCGCCTATCGACGATGTCACAGCCGAATTGCCGATGTTGGCGTTGATCTTGACCAGAAAATTACGGCCGATGATCATCGGCTCGATTTCTGGATGGTTGATATTGGCCGGAATAATGGCGCGGCCGCGCGCGATTTCACTGCGCACGAATTCGGCGGTGATCTCTTGCGGAATCGAGGCACCAAACGATTGACCCGGATGTTGACGGCCCATCAGCTCGGCGAGTTTTTCGCCTTTCGGCCCGGATTGTTTCAACTCTTCCAGATATGCGCGGCGATTCATGTTTTCGCGAATCGCAACGTATTCCATTTCAGGCGTGATAATGCCCTGACGTGCGTAATGCATCTGACTGACATTCTTGCCAGCGAGTGCGCGGCGCGGTTTGCGATGCAGGTTGAAGCGCAGTTCTGCCAATTGCGGATCGTTCAAGCGCTCGATACCGTATTCGGATGTTGGGCCGGCGAGCTCTTCCGTGTCCTTGCGCTCGAGTATCCACGGCATGCGTGGTGTATCTAGGCCGGAACGGATATCGATCTTGGCTTCAGGATCGGTGTAAGGACCGGACGTATCGTAGACATAGATCGCCGGATTTTTTTCAAAGCCGAACGATGCGGCCGTATCGGATTGCGTGATCTTGCGCATAGGCACGCGTATATCAGGACGCGAACCCTGGATATAAACTTTGCTGGAATTTGGTAATGGTTGAATCGCTGCTTCATCTACCGTGGCGGTAGCGGACAGGAATTTCGGGTTGGCATTCATTTTGGCTCCTTGGCTAACTACTTGTGGCTTGGAGCCAGCTAAGGAGGTTTCGAGAACCTGTATTGTATTCAGCTTGGTATCGACGAAAACACAATTCGAATGCCGGATGCAATACACGTTCTCGGTAGCTTCCCTTCGCTGGCATTATCCAGATCAGGTTCAAGGGTTTTTCTCACCCGGCAAATGCGGAACGCATTTGCCTAGGACCCCTAGCTTTTTACTTCTGTAACAGGTGAATCAAACTACAACGCGAGTCTATGCAATAAAACTGCATAGTCAATTGACCCGGGTCAAATTTTTACATCTGACATGTATGGCTTACTGATGTGCAACTCAACAAGCCATACATGTCAGTTCTGAAAAACGGCAAACACGCCGTCGTTCAGAAACTGTGTACAACTACGTTCTTACTGCGATTACTTCACTGTTGCGATGTGCAACAGATTGGTAGTACCTGATTCGCCGAACGGCAAACCAGCCGAGATTGCAATGTATTCGCCTTTTTTGGCAAAGCCTTCGCGCACAGCTGAGGTCAATGCTTCGCTGACCATTTCATCTACTGAATGCACGTCCTTGCCGACGATCGAATGAATGCCCCAAACCCATGCCAAACGACGCGCAGTTTTGAGTTCTGACGCGATGCTGAGAATCGAGGTATTCGGACGAACACGTGCCGCACTCATGCTGGTGCTGCCGGACTTGGTGTAAGTCACGGTGCATGCAGCCTTGAGCGCTGTCGTTGTGTCGAGCAGGGCGATGCAGATCGCATCTTCTGGCGTTGCACGTGGTGCAACTTGTTGTGCATCCAGCAGGTTGCGGTAAACCGGATCGGATTCCACTTCCTTGATGATGGCATCCATCATTTGCACTGCACGAACAGGATTTTTACCGCTAGCGGATTCAGCCGACAACATAACAGCATCAGCGCCTTCGTAGATCGCGGTAGCGACGTCCGAAGCTTCTGCACGTGTTGGCATTGGCGACTCAGTCATCGATTCCAGCATGTGCGTAGCAACGATGGTTGGGCGGCCATATTTGCGCGAAACACGGATGATTTCTTTTTGGGCACGTGGCACTTGCGAGATCGGCAGTTCAACACCAAGATCACCGCGAGCAACCATGACGGAATCAGATGCCTTGCAGATTGCATCGATGTCCAGCATTGCGGCTGGCTTCTCGATCTTCGATTGAATCAAAGCGCGATCGCCAATGATCTTGCGTGCATCTTCAATGTCGGAAACTTGTTGCACGAACGACAGCGCAACCCAATCCACGCCCAGTGACAAAGCGAATTCCAGATCGATCAGATCTTTCGGTGTCATGGCAGGAATCGGCAGGATTGCATCAGGAACGTTAACACCTTTGCGGTTAGAAATCTTGCCGCCAGTGGTCACGCGAGTGACGATGCGCTCACCCGAGTTGCTTTCGATCGTGACGCGAATTTTGCCGTCATCGAACAGCAGGTTCTGACCGGCTGCAACGGCAGCAAACAATTCAGGATGCGGCAGATAAACACGCGTTGCGTCGCCTGGTTCTTGGTTGCGGTCGAGCACGAATTGGTCGCCATCATTCAACACAGCGGAGTCGCCGGTGAACGTGCCCAGACGTATCTTCGGACCTTGCAAGTCAGCGAGGATAGATACTGGACGTCCGTATGTTTTCTCCAAGCCGCGTACGATTTCGTGACGTGCGCGGTGATCTTCGTGCGAACCATGGCTGAAGTTGAAGCGGAACATATCCACGCCAGCTTCAAACAACGCGCTGATAGTTTCTACATCATTACTTGCTGGGCCCAGGGTAGCAACGATTTTTGCTTTGCGATTACGTCTCATGACAGGTCTTCTTCTTAAATGAAAATTAAAAAATCGATACCGCTATGCGTGGACTCACAACACAGCGGCGAATAAATTACAAAATCAGGATGGCGCGGAAATCGTTAACATTCGTGCGGGTCGGGCCACTGACAATCAAATCGCCCACCGCACTAAAGAAACCGTAACCATCATTGTTTTCCAACATCGCTTTCGCGTTATGTCCTGCTGCTGCAGCGCGTGCTATCGAATCCGGTTGATAGATCGCGCCTGCGTTATCTTCCGAACCGTCGATACCATCGGTGTCGCATGCCAGTGCGTAGATATCCGGTGCGCCGTTCAACGCGACTGCCAGGCTCAACAGGAATTCTGCATTTCGACCGCCGCGGCCTTTACCGCGCACAGTCACCGTGGTTTCGCCACCGGACAAAATAACGCAAGGTTTGGCGAATGGTTGACCATACTTGGCGACTTGTTTTGCCAAGGCTGCGTGGACCAAACCGACATCGCGCGACTCACCTTCCAGATCATTCGACAGAATATATGGAGTGATACCGGCTGCACGGGCTTTTTCTGCGGCTGCTTCCAGCGCGTGTTGCGCGGTTGCGATCACGTGATGTTCATTGCGTGCGAAGCGAGCGTCGCCTGGTTTTGGTGTTTCGCCAGCGCCGGATTCGAGATGTTGCAGGATATTGTCTGGAATCTCGATCTTGTATTTTTTCAAGATCGCGAGCGATTCTGCGCAAGTGGTTGGATCAGGCAAGGTTGGACCGCTGGCGATTACGCCAGGATCATCACCAGGCACATCGGAGATCAGCAATGTGATGACACGCGCTGGTGCGCATGCCAAACCAAGACGACCACCTTTGATCGATGAAAGATGCTTGCGCACGCAATTCATTTCTGAAATCGCTGCGCCACTTTTCAGCAGGGCTTTGTTCAACGCTTGTTTTTGTTCGAGTGAAATGCCTTCACCCGGCAAGCTCAGCAGCGCTGAACCACCACCGGTGATCAGACACAACACGAGGTCGTCTTCGGTCAAACCTTTAACCAGTTCGAGCATGCGACCGGCAGCCTGGCGACCTGCTTCATCCGGGACTGGATGCGCAGCTTCTACGACTTCAATTTGCTTGCAGTCGGCACCGTGGCCATAACGCGTGACGATCAAGCCTTCTACTTTGCCTGGCCATGTATCTTCAACTACTTTGGCCATTGCAGCGGCGCCTTTACCGGCACCGATCACCAATGTGCGACCTTTGACCGATTGCTTAGGCAGGTAGGCGGGCATGCACTTCTGTGCGCTCACGGCTTCTACCGCTGTTGCATACAGGTCGTTTAAAAATTGACGTGGGGCTATCGACATGTGGCGAGAATATTCCTAAGAATTGGGGAGGTACGTATTCAATCTGTGAGGCAAATCTTGTGATTCAAAAATCTTTAATTCAAATCTTGTGATGCGAACTACTCGATTCATTACTTGATTCACTGCGCGTAAAAACCGCGAGAATCAAACCGACATTGCACGAAGGTGCAATGTCGGTCGACTTACTCATGCTATCGAAACGAAATTACGCTTTAGCGATTTCGTGGTTCGACATGATTTCAATCGCGCGGCACAGTGCCGAGTGATCGAGACCGCTCATACCATTGGCTGCACATGCATTCATCAGCTCTTGTGTAGCAGCTGTGTTTGGCAAGGAAACGCCCATTGCTTTTGCGCCTTGCAATGCAAGGTTCAAATCTTTTTGATGCAATTCGATACGGAAGCCTGGGTTGAACGTACGTTTGATCATGCGTTCGCCATGTACTTCCAAAATACGCGAGTTAGCAAAACCGCCCATCAATGCTTGACGAACTTTCGCTGGATCTGCGCCTGCTTTCGAAGCGAACAACAGTGCTTCGGAAACAGCTTGAATGTTCAATGCAACGATGATTTGGTTAGCCACTTTAGTGGTTTGACCATCGCCGTTACCGCCGACCAGAGTGATGTTTTTGCCCATCAATTCGAACAATGGTTTGACGGTTGCAAATGCTGCTTCCGAACCACCGATCATGATGGTCAACGAAGCGGCTTTAGCACCAACTTCACCACCGGATACTGGCGCATCCAGGTATTCGCAACCCAGAGCATTGATTTTTTTAGCGAATTCTTTAGTAGCGATAGGCGAGATCGAGCTCATGTCGACCACGATTTTGCCTTTGGACAAGCCAGCAGCAACGCCGTTTTCAGCGAACAGAACTGCATCTACGTGCGGGGTGTCTGGCACCATCGTGATGATGATGTCTGCATTTTTTGCGACTTCAGCGCCCGATGCGCAAACAGTTGCGCCGCCATCGACTAATTCTTGTGCCGGTGCTTTTTGATCATGCAAAAACAGTTGGTGACCACCCTTTTGCAGGTTCAGCGCCATTGGTGCGCCCATGATTCCCAAACCGATAAATCCAACTTTTGCCATGACTGACTCCTGTTTTTAAGTAAGTGTAATTAAACGATCTCTGTAAAAAGACCAAGCGGCCCGATATCGGACCGCTCAGCATTTCTTCGAGGCGTTGATTATAGGCCGTGCGCTGCGCGCCAGCCCAATCCTTCTACCGTACCAGCTTTAGGCTTGTACTCACAACCGATCCAACCTTTGTAGCCGATTTCATCCAAGAACTTGAACAGGAAGGTGTAGTTGATTTCACCTGTACCTGGTTCAAAACGTCCTGGATTGTCTGCCAGTTGCAGATGAGGAATGACCGCGAGGTTGTTCTTCATCGTATTCGCCAATTCACCTTCCATGCGCTGCATGTGATAGATGTCATATTGGAAGAACAGGTTGTCCGAACCGACTTTGGCAATGATGTCCAGCGTCTGTTTGGTGCCAGTCAAGAAGAAGCCTGGGATATCGAATGTGTTGATCGCTTCGATCAACAATGGGATACCTTCAGCTTTCAATTTAGCCGCCGCATATTTCAAGTTCGCAACAAGAGTCGCTTCCGCTTGTTCATGCGTGACGCCAGCAGGCACGATACCGGACAGGATATTGACCTGTTTGGTGCCGAGCACTTTGACGTATTCGATTGCTTTGTCTACGCCAGCCTTGAATTCTTCTACACGATCAGGATGACAAGCGATACCGCGCTCACCACCAGCCCAGTTACCAGCCGGCAAATTGTGCAAAACCATTTCCAGGTTGTTCTCTTTCAATTTCGCTGCGACATCAGCCGCAGGGAAATCGTATGGGAACAAGAACTCAACGCCTTTAAAACCGTTTTTTGCAGCCTGTTCAAAGCGGTCCATGAATGGAACCTCGTTGAACAGCATGGTCAGATTGGCAGCAAGTTTTGTCATATTAAGCACCCTTAACGTCGAGGATTTCTTCGAATTCGTTGATCGCGTTGATTTCTGTACCCATCGCGATGTTCGTTACGCGCTCAAGGATGATTTCAACAACGACTGGCACTTTGAATTCTTTGATCCACTCTTGTGCTTTACGCAGCGCAGGTTGGATATCGTCTGGGTTATAGACGCGAATTGCTTTACAGCCGAGGCCTTCAGTCACTTTAACGTGATCAACACCGTACGAAGCATTTTCGGTCGAGTTGATGTTGTCGAACGCCAGCGATACGCAGTAGTCCATTGTGAACATACGTTGTGCCTGACGGATCAGACCCAAGTACGAGTTGTTCACCAACACGTGGATGTATGGCAGGTTGAACTGCGCGCCGGCTGCCAATTCTTCAAGCAAGAACTGGAAGTCGTAATCGCCTGTGATAGCAACGATTTCGCTGGTTGGATCGGCAGCCCGGACACCCAGAGCAGCTGGGATAGTCCAGCCCAATGGGCCTGCTTGACCGCAGTTGATCCAGTTACGTTCTTTGTACACGTGCAGGAATTGACCCGCAGCGATTTGTGACAAACCGATGTTCGAAACATAGCGAGCTGTTTTGCCGAACACTGTGTTCATTTCTTGGTAAACACGTTGTGGCTTGATAGGCGTTACGTCGAAATCCGTTTTACGCAACATGGTGCGTTTGCGCTCTTGGCACTCAGCCAACCATGCATCACGGTTTTTCAGTTTTCCGGCAGCTTTCAATTCTTTCGCTACTTCGATCATCAATTTCAGTGCTGCGCCAGCGTCGGAAGTAATGCCGAGGTCTGGACCAAACACGCGACCGATTTGTGTCGGTTCGATGTCGATGTGTACGAATTTACGATCTTTGGTGAAAACGTCGATCGAACCGGTGAAACGGTTAGCCCAACGGTTACCGATACCAAACGCAAAGTCCGAAGCCAACATCGTCGCGTTACCGTAACGGTGCGAAGTTTGCAGACCAACCATACCGACCATCAGTGGATGATCATCAGGTACTGTGCCCCAGCCCATCAGGGTTGGCACGACAGGAACGTTAACCAGTTCAGCGAATTCAAGCATCAATGGTGTTGCGTCTGCATTGATCACGCCACCGCCGGAAATCAGCAATGGACGCTCTGCAGCATTCAACATGTTGATTGCAGCGACGATTTGTTTACGGGTCGCTGCTGGTTTGTAGACTGGCAATGGCTCGTACAGATCTGGATCGAATTCGATTTCAGCAACTTGCACGTCGAACGGCAAATCGATCAGCACTGGGCCTGGACGGCCTGAACGCATGATGTGGAAAGCTTGTTGAAACACTTGTGGAACCAATGCTGGCTCGCGAACCATGACCGACCATTTGGTCACTGGTTTCGAAATCGATTCGATATCAACAGCCTGGAAATCTTCTTTGTGCAAACGTGCACGTGGCGCTTGACCAGTGACGCACAAAATTGGAATCGAGTCAGCGATTGCCGAGTACAGACCGGTGATCATGTCTGTGCCGCCAGGACCCGAAGTCGCGAGAGCAACACCGATGTTACCTGCTTTGGCGCGGGTGTAACCCTCAGCCATGTGGGTTGCGCCTTCTACGTGGCGAGCCAGAATGTGTTTGATCGTGCCTTGCTTTTGCATGGCGGAGTAAAACGGGTTGATCGCTGCGCCTGGTACGCCGAACGCTTGATCAATGCCTTCTTTCTGCATTACCCAAACTGCTGCTTGGGCTGCTGTCATCTTTGCCATTACTGTATCTCCATTGAAATGAAATTTTCCTGATGCGTATAGTAATTCTAATCTGTTAAATTTAGAATAGGACTATTAATTAACCAATTAAATACTTAAAGTATCGAATGGATAAGCTTAAACAAATAGAAGCCTTTGTGATGGCTGTCGAACATAACAGCTTCGCCGCGGCCGCATTGGCATTACAAGTAACACCCGTCATGGTCGGGCGACGCATTGATTCTTTAGAGAAACGCCTCGGCGTTCGACTTCTACATCGCTCCACCCGTAGGCTAGCGCTTACTGAAGAAGGTTCCGTCTATCTGGAACATTGCCGCAAAATGCTGGGAGAACTGGATCTGGCGGAAGACGCACTCTCAGCAGGTAATAACAAAGTTACCGGGCATTTGATCATTTCCGCGCCCGCCTCATTCGGGCGGCAGCACGTCGCTCCTTATGCCCAGGAATTCCTGGAACAACATCCCGGACTCAAAATGTCATTCAACCTGACCGATCGCGTGGTCGATCTGGTGCAAGAGGGTTATGACATGGGTATTCGTATTGGTGGCAACATCGATCCGAATTTCGTCGCCATAAAACTTGCCGCAAATAAACGTGTGGTGTGCGGCACGAAAGAATACTTCAACAAGCATGGTAAGCCAAAAACGCTGGACGACCTGGCTAATCATAATTGCCTCTCCTTCAATCTTCAAGGTGGACAGCAACGTGGCTGGTATTTCAAGTACCGCGGCAAAACCGTTTCAGTGCGTGCGCAAGGCAGCCTGGATTGCAACGACGGCGAATTGTTGCATCGCTGGATGACCGAAGGCCTGGGCATCGCGTGGCGCTCCGTGTGGGAAATCCAAAGCCAGCTGGAAAGCGGCTTGCTAGAAACGGTATTAGACGATTACGCAATTCCTGAATACGACATCATGGCCGTATATCCGCAGCAGAGAAATGTCCCGGCCAAAGTCCGTCTGTTCATCTCACATTTAAAAGCCATGTACAACCAGCCGGGTTATTGGAGTAGGTAAGCAATCGCTATTCTTTGATGATCAGCTTCGCATAACCCAATAAAAAAGCCCGCATAAGCGGGCTTTTTTGGAAGCATGTGGATCAGCTTCTGGACTCAAGAGTCGTCAGAACTTCATCCAGCATCTTCTTCGCATCGCCAAACAACATGCGGTTGTTTTCTTTGTAGAAGAGTGGATTGTCGACGCCTGCGTAACCGGAAGCCATTGAACGTTTCATGACGATAGAAGTTTCTGCCTTCCAGACCTCAAGTACTGGCATACCAGCGATCGGGCTGTCCGGATCTTCTTGCGCATCAGGATTCACGATGTCGTTTGCGCCGATGACCATAACGACGTCGGTATCAGGGAAGTCTTCGTTGATTTCGTCCATTTCCATCACGATGTCGTAAGGTACTTTTGCTTCAGCCAACAACACGTTCATGTGGCCAGGCATACGACCAGCAACTGGATGGATAGCGAAACGCACTTTGGTACCTTTGGCACGCAAGAACTTGGTGATGTCATTAACCGTATGCTGCGCTTGCGCCACTGCCATGCCGTAGCCCGGCACAATGACGACGCTTTTTGCTTCACGCAGCAATTCTGCTGTTTCTTGTGCAGAAACAGGAGTCGCTTCACCAACCTGCTCTTTAACAGCGCCGCCCGCCTTAGGAGCGCCGCCGCCAAAGCCACCTGCGATCACGCTGAAGAAGTTACGATTCATCGCTTGGCACATGATGTACGACAGAATCGCACCTGAGGAACCAACCAAAGCACCCGTCACGATCAGCAAGTCATTGCCAAGCATGAAGCCGGTAGCAGAAGCTGCCCAGCCTGAGTAACTATTCAACATCGATACAACAACCGGCATGTCAGCACCACCGATTGCCATCACCATGTGAACGCCGAACAACAAAGCGATCACAGTCATGATGATCAACGGCATCATGCCACTAGCAACATCAGGTGCTTTTGCAAAGGCGATACCGAACCAGATCACCAGCAACAGGCCGATCAAGTTGATGACGTGACGACCTGGCAACAGCAATGGCTTGCCGCCAATTTTTCCGTTCAGTTTGCCGAACGCAATCAACGAACCAGAGAAGGTCACTGCACCGATAAAGATACCGACGTAGATTTCAACATGGTGAATCGCTTTTTCAGCACCTTGCAGCTGTATCGACGGATCGATATAGCTGGCAAAACCGACCAACGCTGCGGCCAGACCGACGAAACTGTGCATCAATGCGACCAGTTCCGGCATTTCAGTCATTTTGACCTTCTTGGCAGCGTACAGGCCAATCGAACCACCGACGACGAGCGCGGCGATGATCCAGGCATAGCCTTCCGGCGATACGCGTGGTCCAAAGATTGTGGCAAGGACAGCGATGCCCATGCCGATCATGCCGTACAAGTTACCGCGGCGTGATGTTTCTGGATGCGACAAGCCACCCAGGCTGAGGATAAAAAGAATGGTTGCTCCGATGTAGGAGACAGTGGCCAGATTTGCAGACATTGTGGTCTCCTTAGTTCTTACGGAACATATCAAGCATGCGACGGGTAACAGCAAACCCACCGAACATGTTGATTGCGGTCAAAGCGATAGCAGCAGCAGCAAGGCACTTGATCAGCAGCTCGGGACGCGTGATGCCATCCACCAGTGGTGGCGCTACCTGTACCAGCGCACCGATCACGATGATCGACGAGATGGAATTGGTAACGCTCATCAGAGGCGTATGCAATGCCGGTGTCACATTCCAGACCACCATGTAACCAATGAAGCAACCCAATACGAACACGGTCAAGTGACCGAGGAACGCGGTTGGCGCACCATAGCCAATCAAACCAAACAACAACACAGCGAATGCGAACATGGTCGCTACGCGAGTTGGCGATGACACTTTTCCGCTAGGGCCGTGACCATGCGCTGGAGCCGGAGCAACAGCTGGTTTGGCAGCCGGAACAGGCACTTGTTTCGGCGGTGGAGGCGGCCAGGTGATGTTGCCGTCCTTGATGACTGTCAGCCCACGAATGGCTTCGTCCTCCATATTGACGTTGATGGTGCCATCAGTCGTCTTTTTACCTTCGACGTCCTTGCACAGCTCTTCGGTCAGACGCAGCAGGTTGGTTGAGTACAGCGTACTCGCCTGCTTAGGCAGACGGCTCGGCAGGTCTGTGTAACCGACGATGGTCACGCCGTGCTTCACCACGACCTTGCCGGGTTCGGTCAGTTCGCAGTTGCCGCCCTGCTCGGCCGCCATATCGACGATCACGCTGCCGGGTTTCATGGACTGAACCATTTCGGCAGTAATCAGTTTTGGAGCTGGCTTGCCCGGGATCAGCGCGGTTGTGATGATGATGTCGCATTCCTTGGCTTGCTGGGCGTACATCTCACGCTGCGCAGCCTGGAAACCTTCGGACATGACCTTGGCATAGCCACCACCGCCCGAACCTTCTTCGTCATAATCGACCTTCACGAATTCGCCACCCAGCGATACCACTTGATCGGCCACTTCTGCACGAGTATCGTTGGCACGAACGATGGCGCCTAAGCTGGCAGCCGTACCGATCGCAGCCAAACCGGCCACGCCAGCACCTGCGATAAAGACCTTGGCCGGAGGAACCTTGCCTGCAGCCGTGATCTGGCCGTTGAAGAAACGACCGAAAGCATTGGCAGCCTCGATGACGGCGCGATAGCCGCTGACGCCGGCGGTGGAGGTCAAAGCATCCATCTTCTGCGCGCGAGACAGCGTGCGCGGCAGCGAGTCCAGCGCCAAAACGGTAACGCGCTTGGCGGCAAGCTGCTGCATCAATTCAGGATTCTGTGCCGGCCAGATGAAGCCGATCAGGGTGCTGCCTTCGCGAATCAGACCGATTTCCTCGGCACTTGGAGCACGCACCTTGAAGACGATATCGGACGTGGGCCACAAGCTGGCAGCGCCTTGCACGATCTGTGCACCGGCGGCGCGGTAGGTATCGTCGCTGAAGTTGGCGTCGTCACCGGCGCCGGATTCTACGCTGACGGAAAAGCCGAGTTTGATCAGCTTTTCAACGACTTCTGGCACAGTCGCCACCCGTTTTTCCCCGGGGAATGACTCCCGAGGCACTCCTATAACTAAAGACATAATGCATCTCTCTTAGTTTGTTTAAATTCTTGGCCTGCCAACGACATATAAACACGCACACGAATAACCCGGTTCAAGCGGCACTGATGGCGCGACCGGGATTTTCTAGCGATAAGGTTGGGTATTATTAATCTTTCATTCCGGCGAAATGATTGTCGTCATCGACAAAAACAATCTTCGGAACATAGGTCGCGATTTCTTCATCGCTCATAGGACCATAGGTGCAAATAATCATCAAATCGCCGAGGTGCGCGCGACGTGCAGCAGCGCCGTTCAACGAGATCTCGCCACTACCTCTTACGCCTTGAATAGCATAAGTCGAGAAGCGTTCACCGTTATTGATGTTGTACAGCTCAATTCTTTCGCCAACCTTGATGTCGGCCGCATCCAGCAAATCCGCATCGATCCCGCATGAACCTTCATAGTGCAGGTCAGCCTGAGTCACCTTTGCGCGGTGAATTTTAGCTCTGAGCATAACGCGTTGCATGTTTCGTCCATTCCGTATTCAAGCTTTTGCCTCAACGCCGAAATACGGCGAAGGCAAATTAATTATTGATGTATTTTCTGAAGACCAGCGGCTTCCGCCGGTCTAAAGTAAAAGATCAGCGATACCTAACACTGACTTTTTTACAGCTAAAAGAGGGGTCGCGCCGATCCGTCGGGCGATCACGTTACCCGGCTTAAGCAAGGTACACGCGCTTTTCGCTGGCTTCCGTTGGAGCAACGAACCAATAAGCATAAAGCTAAATGTCCGTCATAGCAAAGGCAAAGATGAGCAATCTTGACCTTACTCATTTTTTACAACATTTTCTGCGGAGGAAACATTGCGGGCAACTTCCTCTGGTACACGCTAAAATAGCGGGCTATTCCGAGAGCCAATATGTCCGAAATCTGGAAACCCTCTGTTACTGTTGCTGCCATCATCGAGCGTGATGGACTTTTCCTGTTGGTCGAGGAAGAAACCAGCGAAGGCGTCCGCTTTAATCAGCCGGCCGGCCATCTCGATCCCCACGAATCGCTGGAGCAGGCGGTCGTCCGCGAAACGCTGGAAGAAACCGCCCACGATTTCACCCCTACAGCACTGGTCGGCATGTATATGTCGCGCTACGTTTCTGCGCGCACCGGCCACGACGTGACTTATTTAAGCTTCAGCTTTTGCGGCGAAGTCGGCGCCAAGCACGACCAGCCACTGGATGTCGGCATTTTGCGCGCAGTCTGGATGAGCTACGACGAACTGGTCGCCTGCAAAGACACGCACCGTAGCCCTTCTGTATTAGCCCGCGTCGACGACTATATTGCAGGAAAGCGTGCGCCACTGTCGCTGCTGCAAACAGATCCGGCTGTCTACGAGGTGCTCGGTGGCTAATGGTTCGGCCAAGAAACGTGTCGTCATCGGCATGTCAGGCGGCGTCGACTCGTCAGTCTCTGCGTGGCTATTAAAAGAACAAGGCTACGAAGTCATCGGCCTGTTCATGAAGAACTGGGAAGATGACGACGATTCCGAATATTGTTCGACGCGTCAGGATTGGATAGACGCAGTCAGCGTAGCCGACGTCGTTGGCGTTGATATCGAAGCGGTCAATTTCGCCTCTGAATATAAAGACCGCGTGTTCGCCGAATTCCTGCGCGAGTATCAGGCTGGCCGCACGCCAAATCCTGACGTGCTGTGCAATGCCGAAATCAAATTCAAAGCCTTCCTCGATCACGCCATGCATTTAGGCGCTGACATGATTGCGACCGGTCACTATGCGCGCGTACGCGAAGTGACGTCGGGACCAAACGCCGGTCAAACGCAATTATTGAAAGCAGTCGACGCCAGCAAGGATCAAAGCTATTTTTTGCATCGATTGAATCAGGCGCAATTGGCCAAGACCTTATTCCCACTCGGCGAAATCCACAAAACCGAAGTGCGCAAAATTGCTGAACAGCTGAAGCTGCCAAACGCAGCCAAGAAAGATTCAACCGGCATCTGCTTCATCGGCGAGCGCCCGTTTCGGGATTTTCTGAATCGCTACCTTTCGTATCAGCCCGGCCCTATGAAAACCCCCGATGGAGCCGTTGTCGGTGAACACGTCGGATTGAGCTTTTATACTTTGGGCCAACGCAAAGGCATAGGCTTGGGCGGCATGAAGACGCACAAGAATACCGATGGCAATAGCGATCCCTGGTACGTCGCCCGCAAAGACGTTGCGAACAATACCCTATATATAGTCCAAGGCCACGATCATCCGTGGCTGCTGTCCTCTGAATTAAGCGCAGGCCAAATGAGTTGGGTTGCCGGAACACCACCCGATGTAGCGCAATTGTCAGCCAAGACGCGTTATCGGCAAGCCGATGTCGCCTGTACGCAGCACACCAGCAACGACAGCTTTTCGCTTAACTTCGCTACGCCGCAGTGGGCAGTCACACCTGGACAATCGGCCGTTCTTTATCAAGGCGATATTTGCCTGGGCGGCGGCATCATCAATAGCTCCTCAACAGGATAGACGGAAACAATTTTTTGCTGATTCAACGACGGCAATCCCTGATTCCGCAATGAATTGAATATTTCAGCGAATGCGATCCTGACGCCATTTATTTTCGCATCAGCTTGCCACTCATAAAAAACACTTCTGCCGTTGTACACTGTCCCGCGAATACTCTGCACCTAGACGGAGATTCTGCCTGGAGAAAAAATGCGTGATTTCGCTGTGCGTTATCTGGCCCTGATGGTAGCTGGATTTGTTTTCGTTTTATCCCTGATCGTCGCGATACTGCTGAATGCAGGTTGGTGGCTGGTGATTTTGTCGGGAGTCTTCACTGCAGTCGGGATTGCCGATGTCATCCAAACCAAGCGCGCCTTGCTGCGCAACTATCCCATTCTCGCGCATTTCCGCTATATGCTCGAATCGGTTCGTCCGGAAATACGTCAGTACTTTCTGGAGGATGATGCAGCACCCAATCCGTTTTCACGCAATCAGCGTTCGCTGGTTTATCAGCGCGCAAAGCAAGCCATCGACAAACGTCCATTCGGTACGCAAATGGATGTCTACCAAAGTGATTACGAATGGATCAATCATTCGATCATGCCAGCCAAAGTCGGTTCGCATGATTTCCGCATCACGATAGGTGCTGACCGTGCTCAACCTTATTCAGCCAGCATCTTCAATATTTCTGCGATGAGTTTTGGCGCCTTGTCAGCAAACGCCATACGCGCCTTGAATCAGGGTGCGCAAAAAGGCCGTTTCATGCATGACACCGGCGAAGGCAGCATCAGCCGCTATCATCGCCCTGAAAATGAAAGCGAGCCCGGCGGCGATCTAGTGTGGGAAATAGGCTCAGGCTATTTCGGTTGCCGCACCGAACACGGCAGTTTTTCAGCCGAAAAATTCGCCACCAACGCTAGGCTGCCCCAAGTAAAAATGATTGAAGTAAAACTGTCGCAAGGAGCAAAACCTGGACACGGCGGCTTGCTGCCCGGCGCCAAGGTCTCGATCGAAATCGCCAATGCGCGCGGCGTACCGGAAGGCTTGGATTGCATTTCACCTTCGTCGCATTCCGCTTTCGATACCCCTATCGGCTTGCTGCAATTCATAGCGCAATTACGTGATCTGTCTGGCGGCAAGCCGACTGGCTTCAAACTGGCGATAGGCCATCCGTGGGAGTTTTTCGGCATCGTCAAAGCCATGCTGCAAACAGGCATCACGCCTGACTTCATCGTGATCGATGGCGGCGAAGGTGGCACCGGCGCTGCACCGGTCGAATTCACCGATCACGTCGGTGTGCCGCTGCAGGAGGCACTGCTGCTGGTACACAACACACTGGTCGGCGCAAAATTACGCGACAAAATCAAGCTGGGCGCATCCGGCAAAATCGTGACTGCTTTCGATATCGTGCGCACACTCGCATTAGGCGCAGACTGGTGCAACTCGGCACGCGGCTTCATGTTCGCGCTCGGCTGCATCCAGTCGCAAAGCTGCCACACCGATCGCTGCCCGACCGGCATCGCTACGCAAGATCCAATGCGTCAACGCGCTTTGGTCGTCCCCGATAAAGCGGAGCGCGTCGCCAACTTTCATCAAAACACATTGAAAGCCCTCGCCGAACTGATTGCTGCGGCCGGCTTGAGTCACCCGTCCGAACTAAAACCACATCATTTAGTAAGACGCGTATCGGCCAATCAAGTCAAGCTGGTGTCGGCCTTGCTGCCATATCTGGAATCCGGCCAGCTATTGAGCGAGGCCAATCCTGAAAGGGAATTACCTGAAGTATTCGCCACCTACTGGCCGATTGCACAGGCAGAATCGTTTAATCCCATCCACTAGCTTTCCAGCACCGCATTTCTTTCATACAAAAGCCAGGGATGCCGACTATTCGGCATCCCTGGCTTTTGTCATTTCGGCACTTAAATAAACCCAAAAAATAGCCTCCCGCCAACTTTCGTCGCCTGCCACGCCAAAAATCCGGAAATATTTACCTTCCCAACCCCATCCCTCGCAAAAGGGCTTGCAATTCAACGTCAAATCACTAATAATCTAAACACGAATTGTTCTCATTTAGATAAAAGGTTGATCATGGCGATCTCAACACAACGTGAAGCACAGGCAAATGCTCCCCTCGCGGCACGTCAGAATGAGGTAACGGAGCCAATAACACGTATTAGCAGCCGTGATTTATTTCGGCAAATGCGGGAAGTGGAAATTGCGCATGAAGGCCGGATTTATCGACTTCGTTTGACGCAATTGAATAAATTGATTTTGACGGCATAACGCGTAACAGAAACATCGATTCGCAAGCCAGCCACGCACAACGTCCAACGTTATGCCAGCAAGCCAAACCAACCGACGAGGAGAGTTTGATGGCTATCGAACAAACGGATCAGGCATTACAGGAACCAAACGCAGCGCCGGCACAACCAGAGTTACTCGTTTCCGCCGTGTTGCATTTGATGTCGCATTACACCGCGAACAATCAGGAAAGCAATTCGTGTATCAAACTGGCCTCGGTGATCGAGCGGCATTTGAAAGCGCTGGCGGACTTGCCGGATCTGGCTCCAGTGCTACGCGCGACTTGCCAGCAGTTGTCGGAACAGTGGGCTGTCGTGGTTGAACGCGCGATGCCGCAACCAGAGAAATTTAAATTGTTTACGCGCCTTGTTACCGGACAACGCGCGAATTGAACTGAAGTCGGTCGCAACAAATTAAGCAACCGGAAATTTTGGAACTACCATTTTTGTTTTTTATCTACAAAGAAAGTAGCAAGAGGATTCGATGATTGTCTGTGTTTGCAACAATGTTTCCGAAAGGAAAATAAAGCTGGCAGTTGATAGCGGCATCACATCGATGTCGGAATTGCGCAATAATCTTGAAGTCGGCACTTGCTGTGGCAAATGCCATTCCTGTGCAAAACGTGTATTGCGTGAATGCCTTGCGGATGCTCGTCCACATCAACCTATAATGTTTCATCCAAACGCATTGGCAGCATAAGCAACTTTATGAACGTAATATCGATTCAGTCACCAGCACCGCGCTTTCCGCCGCACATGTCTCAAGCCCTCAGAAAATACGCGCCGCTCATCATTATCATCCTGCTGCACATTGCATTGTTCTATGCATTGCGCAGCGGCTTGGTGCATCAGGTTGCGAAAGCGCTGCCGAGAGAAATTTTCGCCACCTTCATCACCGAAGAACCGGCACCGCAACCACGCCCGCAACCAGCAGAACCCAAGACCGTTCCGGTCGTGAAGAAACAGGTAACACGGCCAACTCCGCGTCCGGTCGTCGCTGAAACGCCATCGCCGCAAGCAATCACCGAAGCGCCTTCGCCGCCACAGGAATCGAAAGAACCTCCTGCAGTCGCGGCACCGGCCGCGCCAGCCGCGCCTTCTGTACCCGCCACGCCCAAACTGATTTCAGGTGTGTCCTATATCAATGCGCCGCGTCCGGTTTACCCACCGCTGGATGCACGCATGGGCAATGAAGGCACCGTGACTCTGCGTGTGCTGATCAATGAAAAAGGTCGCGCCGACAAAGTGGAAATCCAGAAATCATCGGGCTCCCTGCGCATGGACGATGCAGCGCGCGATGCCGTGATGCGCGCATTATTCAAGCCCTATCTGGAGGACGGCAGACCTACTCCGGCTTATGCCATCGTGCCAATTAATTTCACATTAAATAGATAAAGAAGGAATCATCATGGAAGTCAGTCCGTACGGTTTAGAAAGTTTGTGGGCGCAAGGTGACTTTGTCACCAAAGGTGTGGCCGTTTTGCTGATCGCAATGTCGATCGCATCCTGGTATGTCATCGTCACCAAAGCACTGCAATTGATGCAATATCGCCGTGCCGGCAATGCTGCTGGCCACGAATTCTGGGATGCCACAAGCCTCGAGCAAGGTACCGCAACACTAGGCACCGGCAATCCATTTGCATCGATCGCAGAAGCCGGCGTGAACGCAATGCGTCACCACGAAGCACACAAAGGTCATCTGCACGATCAATTGTCGGTTAGCGACTGGATCACCCTGTCCTTGCGTCAGGCGATTGATGAGACATCAGCCAAGCTGCAAACCGGCATGGCTGTGTTGGCATCGGTGGGCTCGACCGCACCGTTCGTCGGCCTGTTCGGCACCGTGTGGGGCATCTATCACGCTCTGGTCGCGATCGGCACTTCAGGTCAAGCCAGTATCGATAAAGTTGCTGGCCCGGTTGGTGAAGCACTGATCATGACGGCACTTGGTCTGGCTGTCGCAATTCCTGCGACCTTCGGTTACAACGCCTTGGTACGCGGCAATAAAGCGACGATCGCAAAGATGAATAAATTCGGTTTCGATCTACATGCTTTGTTCGTCACCGGCGCACGTGCTAAAGATGGCAGCACCGATACTGCAACCGGCTCTAAACTGGTTGCTGTCGGAGGTAAATGATGGCAATGGGCTCACTGTCGGACGACGACGACTTCAATCCGGAAATCAACACCACGCCGCTAGTCGACGTGATGCTGGTGTTGCTGATTATTTTTATCATGACCATTCCAGTCATGAATCACGCGGTCAAGCTCGACTTGCCGCGCGCGGCAAATCAGCCTAACGAAGTCAAACCTGAAACCGTCAACGTGTCGATTGATGCTGCCGGTCAGGTGTACTGGAACAATGAAGTGCTGGATGAAACCCAGTTGGCGGCCCGCGTGGCGGATGCCGCTAAGGTGACACCGCAGCCTGAATTACATCTGCGAGCAGAACGTACGACACCGTACGAAAAAGTTGCGCAAGTGATGGCTGCGGCGCAATCCGGCGGTTTGACCAAGATGGGATTCGTGACGGAAGCACCAAAAAAATAAGGTAAAACGGGCAAGCTTGAAACCTTGCCGGCAGTCAAAAAAAGCACGCTCAGCAACCAGCTGCAGCGTGCTTTTTATTTCTCCAAAAATTTTACAACTGCAATTCATTGGACTGCGCAAACCCATGGCCAGCCTCACTTTTTCAATGGAAACACGAATGATTCCAGCTAACGAAATGAAGCTGAAATGCTAGCGAACCGGTATTCCTGCGCTATCATGTGAGCCTCTCGCTCGCCGAACCTGTGGACTACCCGTCGTCACTAGTCAGCCAGCTCCCTATTCACACATCACTTTCGAGGCTCCCATGAAAGGTGACAGCAAAATCATCAAGCTGCTCAACGCGCAGCTTACCAACGAACTCAGCGCCATCAATCAATACTTCCTGCATGCCCGCATGTACAAGCATTGGGGCTTTGAGAAAATCGCCAAGAAGGAATACGAAGAATCAATCGGTGAAATGAAACACGCCGACAAACTGATCGATCGCATTCTGATGCTGGACGGCCTGCCCAATGTGCAGTTACTACACAAATTGATGATCGGTGAGAACACGCCGGAAATGCTGAACTGCGATTTGAATCTGGAACGTGCCGCGCAAAAAACGGTGAAAGAAGGCATCGCAGCTTGCGAAGAAGTCGGCGATTATGTTTCGCGCGAATTATTCCAGTACATCCTCGACGATACGGAAGAACATATCGACTGGCTGGAAACGCAACTCGACCTGATCGAAAAAGTCGGCATCCAGAATTATCTGCAAACGCAAATGGCGGGCGAATAATCCTCACATTTCAAAAGCCGCGATGACCAGCTCCGCTGGCCGACCTGCTTCAAAACAAAAGGGACGCAAATGCGTCCCTTTTGTTTTTTCCCGACTCACACCGCATGGGTGCAACATCGAGTGCAGCTTCATTATTTAGGCAGTGTTTCCTTGAACGAAGGACGTTCGGACAATTTCTCCAGCAGTTTTTCCAGATTTGGATATTCAGTACGCCACGAGATTTGCGGAAAACGAAAAGTCAGCCAATCCAGAGTACAACCGACCGCCACATCGGCCAGTGTGTACTGATTACCGGCGCAAAACGCCGTGTCTTTCAAACCGACCGACATCGCTTTCAAGCCATTATTTACCTTGGCTGTTTGTCTATCGATCCAGCTCTGGGTACGTTGCTCGGCAGGGCGCAAAGTATGCTCAAGACGCAGCAGCATGGCAGCATCGCATACGCCGTCGGCCAGCGCTTCCCAGCATTTTACTTCGGCGCGTTCACGGCCATTCGGCGGGATCAATTTTCCTACCGGTGTCAGGGTATCGAGGTATTCAACGATCACGCGCGAGTCGAACATCGCGCCGCCGTCTTCCATGATCAGGCAAGGTACTTTGCCGAGCGGATTGGACTCCTGAATCAGGGTATCGGCTGCCCAAACATTCTCCAGAGCAAAATCGTACTCAATTCTTTTTTCCAGCATCACAACACGCACTTTGCGTACGTAAGGGCTGGCGAGAGAACCAATTAGTTTCATAGATGCTTTAGGTCGAAAATTGGAAGGCGATTATAACATCGGCTTATTGCAGGGGCCGCCTCTTTCCATACAGATCAGCGCCTCCCATTTTGCACCCTTTGCGAGTGGTAAAATATCGAATTCCGTATTTGCGCCGAATTTGTACACATTCGCATTTTCGGCCGCTATTTCATCCACGTCATTGCGCTTGTCGCTCATCATCATGCCTCTTTCTACGCTCTCCGCCCTTTCCCCACTGGATGGCCGCTACGCCAGTAAAACCGATAAACTTCGCCCGATTCTGTCTGAATCCGGTTTCATGCATCATCGCGTGAAAGTAGAAATTTCTTGGCTGCAAGCCTTGTCGGAAGCCGGTTTTTCAGAGATTAAACCATTTTCGGCAAGCGCAAATGCATTACTGAATAAATTGACGACCGACTTCACCGAAGCCGATGCAGAAAAAATCAAGGCGATTGAAGCGGTCACCAATCACGATGTAAAAGCCGTCGAATACTGGCTCAAGGAACAAGTCAAGGATGTGCCGGAACTGGTCGCTGCAACCGAGTTCATCCACTTTGCGTGCACCTCGGAAGACATCAACAACACTTCGCACGGCATGATGTTGAAAGCAGCTCGCGATACTGTGCTGCTGCCGGCACTACAAGCGCTGGTTGCCAAACTGACGCAACTCGCGCATGACAATGCCGCGTTGCCCATGATGTCGCGCACGCACGGTCAGCCTGCCAGCCCGACTACGCTCGGCAAGGAAATGGCGAACGTAGTCGCACGTTTGCAGCGCGCAATCAAACGCATCACTGAAGTACAAATTCTCGGCAAAATGAACGGTGCAGTTGGTAACTTCAATGCGCATTTGTCGGCTTACCCGAATACAGACTGGCAGGCATTTTCCAAAGACGTGATTGAAAAACGCCTGGGCCTGAGCTTCAATCCGTACACCATTCAAATCGAACCGCATGACTACATGGCCGAACTGTTCGATGCGATTGCACGCACCAACACGATTCTGCTCGATTTGAATCGCGATATCTGGGGCTACATCTCGCTCGGCTATTTCAAGCAATCGACCAAGGCCGGTGAAATCGGTTCTTCGACGATGCCGCACAAGGTCAACCCGATTGATTTCGAAAACTCGGAAGGCAATCTCGGCATGGCCAACGCAGTGTTGAAACACATGGCGGAGAAATTGCCGGTCTCACGCTGGCAGCGCGACCTGACTGACTCAACCGTACTGCGCAATATCGGCGTCGGCTTCGGCTACGCCTTGCTGGCCTACGACAGCTGCCTGCGCGGCCTGAACAAGCTGGAAGTCAACCCTGCGCGCCTGGCAGCAGATCTGGATGAAACCTGGGAAGTATTGGCAGAACCAGTGCAAACCGTGATGCGCCGTTACGGCATTGAAAATCCGTACGAGCAATTAAAGGATTTGACACGAGGCAAAGGCATTTCGAAAGAAGCGCTGCAGGAGTTCATCGTGACGTTGGCAATTCCACAGGAAGCCAAGGATTTGTTGTTGGCAATGACGCCGGCAAACTACATCGGCTACGCGAAAAAACTCGCCAAAGAAATCTGATTTCGTAATCGAACCCGCCATGAAAGCACTCTGAAATCAAGGTGCTTTCATCCTAAAGAAGTCTGCTGGCACCGTTGAATCAACAGTTGCCAGCAGACTTCTTTTTATTTTGTTATATTAGTTCTAGTTCGGACTATTTATCAAAATAAAATTATGCGCCGCTATACGCTCACCGCAATCGCGTTGCACTGGCTGATGGCGATCATGATCATCGCAACCTTTTTGCTGGGAATGACGATGGTCGACATTCCCGGCCTGACGCCGACCAAGCTCAGATATTTTTCCTGGCACAAATGGCTGGGAGTGACAGTGTTCGCGCTCGCCTGCCTGCGCATACTGTGGCGCCTGACGCATGCTGCACCACCTTATGCAGACGGCATGCCGAGCTGGCAGAAAAAAGCTTCGCATGTTTCGCATGCACTAATGTATGTGTTGATCTTTGCAGTTCCTTTATCAGGTTACTTCTACAGTCTTGCAGCTGGCGTTCCGGTCGTTTATCTGGGTGTGTTGCCACTGCCGGTCTTGATCGCACCTGATCAGGAATTGAAATTAGTGCTCAAACAAGTCCATTACGCATTCAATGCTCTATTACTGGGCGTGTTCTGCCTGCACATTCTCGCCGTACTCAAGCATCAATTCATAGACCGGGACCGCACGCTGCAACGCATGCTTCCGTGACCTTCATTAATCGAAAGGATCATCCATGTTCTTACGCTCCACTTTTGCCCCACCTTTTAGCAGCACGCGTCGCTGGCTGGCCGTCGCTGCTATCTGTGTCGCTGTACCTGCCATAGCCGCCACAGCACTGAAAACCGACGCGGCAAAAAGCAATGTCACGATCACCTTCAAGCAATTGAACGTACCGGTCGATGCCAAGTTCAAGAAGTTCAACGCTGCCATCACCTATGACGCCGCCAAGCCGGAAACCTCGAAAGCCAATGTAGATATCGACATCTCCAGCTTCGATCTGGGCGATGCAGACTACAACAAGGAAGTGATGAAGAAGGAATGGTTCAACGCTGCACAATTCCCTAAAGCCAGCTTTGTATCGAGCCAGATCAAGGCTGGCGCGGCAGGCAAGTTAGATGTCACAGGCAAGCTCACGATCAAGGGTAAAACTACTGATGTCAGTTTTCCTCTGACTGTAAAAAAAGACGGTGCCAATCAGGTTTTTGAAGGCGTGTTGCCAATCAAGCGCCTGACCTACAACATCGGCGAAGGCGAATGGAAAGATACCAGCATGGTTGCCGATGAAGTCGCCATCAAGTTTCGCGTCGTTGCGGCGCAATAGCAGTACAAAATCGGTGTACCGATTGCAGTAGAACTTGCAGTACAAATTTTATGTACGAATACCCGGCACTTATGCCGATTTAAAACCACACAGGAGTTAATGAATGAAGTCAAAAATTGCACTGATCTGTTTGCTGGCCGCCAGCGCGACCTCCGCATTTGCGCAAACCTACACGATCGATCCTAGCCACACCTACCCTAGCTTTGAAGCCGATCACATGGGCATCTCTTTCTGGCGCGGCAAGTTTGATAAAACCAGCGGAACTGTCGTACTCGATCGCGCCGCCAAAACCGGCACCCTGGACATCGCCATCGACGCTTCAAGCATCGATTTCGGTCATGAAAAAATGAATGAACATGCACGTAACAAGGATTTGTTCAACGTAGAAAAATATCCGACCATTACCTACAAAAGCAAATCGATCAAATTTGAAGGCGACACACCAGTTGCGGTAGATGGCGAGTTGACGCTGCTTGGCGTCACCAAATCAGTGCCCTTGAAAATCAACAAGTTCAAATGCATCCAGCACCCAATGCTGAAACGTGAAGTTTGCGGTGCAGATGCATCGGCAGAATTCAAGCGCAGTGATTTCGGCATGAACTATGCGCTGCCAAGATTCTCGCCCGAAGTGAAATTGGCAATCCAGGTTGAGGCTGTAAAGGCAGACTAAATCTCGCTAATGTATTGCGAGCCGACGCCATAGCGTCGGCTTTTTATTATGAAGATCAAAATTGCATGACTGAACGATACCTACGCAGCATCCGTTTACTGGCCGAATGCTTCCACGCATTCGAGCGTCAATCCGGCGCCAACATACGCTGCAGAACCGGGCTGACTCCTTCGCAGTTCGACATTGTTGCGACCTTAGGCAATACGCCGGGCATGAGCTTCAAGGAACTAGGCGAACGCACACTGATTACCAAAGGTACGCTGACCGGTGTCATCGATCGCTTGCAGGAAAAAGAATTGGTGGAGCGCATCACGCAGCCCGAAGACAGGCGCAGCACATTGGTACGCCTAACCAAACAGGGAGAGGCGGAATTCAAACGCGTATTCGCACCGCAGATCGCGTTTGGCAAGCAATCCTTCGTCAACTATGACGAACAGGATTTTGATGCGCTGGATAAAGAACTAACCAAATTGCACGCTAACTTGACCGGCAAACAGCCCAAGCCAAAGTACTGAATAGAAAATGAAATGATCAATAAAAAAGCCGGCATTGCCGGCTTTTTTATTGGGAGCAGATGCTTACACTACGGCGCCATCATGCTCATCTTTTTCCTTGATCGGCTTGATCAGGTCTTCACGCTTGACGCCCAGCCACATCGCCAATGCTGCTGCCACGAATACCGAAGAATAGATACCGAAGCAGATACCAATCGTCAATGCGAGTGCAAAGTAATGCAGGGTCGGGCCGCCGAAGAAAAGCATAGACAACACCATCAACTGCGTGGAACCGTGCGTAATCATCGTACGCGAAATGGTGCTGGTGATTGCGTGATTCATCACATCGGCGACAGCCATCTTGCCATGCTTGCGATCGCGGAAGGTTTCCCGTACGCGGTCGAAGACAACCACTGATTCATTCACCGAATAGCCAAGTACTGCGAGTACTGCGGCAAGCACAGTCAGCGAGAATTCCCACTGGAAGAATGCAAAGAAACCGAGAATGATCACAACGTCATGCAAGTTCGCCAGAATCGCCGAAACTGCGTATTTCCACTCGAAGCGGAACGCCAGATAAATCATGATGCCGATGACCAGCATGCCGAGCGCCATCAAGCCGTCGTGCGTCAATTCCTCGCCAACCTGCGGCCCGACGAATTCAACCCGCTTCAATACAACCGTATTATCCTGCGCCTTCAACGCCCCCATCACATGCTGACTGACTTGCGCCGTATCTGCATTCTTCTGTACCGGTAAGCGAATCAATACATCTTGTGCAGTACCAAAACTTTGCACCTGCATATCGGCATAACCAAGATCGGCGATTTTGGTACGCACACCTTCGATATCAGCCGCTTTTGGATAGGCAACTTCCATCACCGTACCGCCGGTAAATTCGATGGACAGATGTAAACCTTTGTGGAAAAGGAAAAATACTGCAGCGACAAATGTCAGCGCCGAAATCACATTGAAAATCAATGCATTGCGCATGAATGGAATATCTTTTTTGATGCGGAAAAACTCCATCACTTTCCTCTCTTGGCAACTGCTTCAGGTTTCGCGATCTTTATATTCGCGTTGAACAAGCAGTCTGTCTAAATACGATAATCGGTTACAGCACTACGCATTTCTATGCGTCGATTCACTTTGAAGCTGTCGGCTTCCATACCTGACCAATCGATATGGAGGTCAGCTTTTTCTTGCGTCCGTACCAGAGATTGACCAAGCCGCGCGATACAAACACGGATGAGAAAATCGAAGTGAGAATACCCAGGCAATGCACCACTGCAAACCCGCGCACCGCGCCAGAACCGAAAATCAGCAGCGCCAGACCGGCAATCAGTGTCGTCACGTTCGAATCAAGAATAGTGGCCCATGCCCGTTCAAACCCGATCGAAATTGCAGTTTGCGGTGCATGTCCGGCCCGCAGTTCTTCGCGTATCCGTTCATTAATCAGCACGTTGGCGTCAATCGCCATACCCAGCGTCAACGCGATCGCGGCGATACCTGGCAAAGTCAGTGTCGCCTGCAGCAAGGACAACAGCGCGATCAACAGCATGACGTTGACACTCAACGCGAACACGCTGAAGAAACCAAACATGCGGTAGTAAAAAATCATGAACAGCGCGATGGCGATAAAACCATACAAGGTCGAGTCAAAACCCTTTTTAATGTTTTCCGCGCCGAGTTGCGGGCCTATCGTGCGCTCTTCAATGATTTCCATCGGTGCGGCCAGCGAACCTGCACGCAGCAACAGGGCCAAATCGCTGGCGGCTTCAGACGAACCCATGCCGGTAATCTGGAAGCGTGCCCCCAGCTCATCACGTATCGTCGCCACGCTCAGGACTTCGCCCTTGTTCTTTTCAAACAGCACAATCGCCATCGACTTGCCGACACGCGAGCGGGTTGCTTCACGCATGCGACGGCCGCCGTCACCGTTCAGATCGATGCTGACCGATGGCTGATTATTCGAGTCGAAGCTGGCCGATGCGCTGGAGATGTATTCACCAGTAATGATCGTGTCCTTGTACAGCACCACAGGTGCATTCTTGCCGACCTTGAACAACTCGGAGCCAAATGGAATTGCGGCACTTTCTTCAGTACCGCGTGTCACTGTTTCATCAACCAGACGTATTTCCAGGGTTGCGGTTTTACCGATGATGTCTTTGGCGCGCGAGACATCTTGCACGCCTGGCAATTGCACAACAATACGGTCTGCACCCTGGCGCTGAATCAATGGCTCGGCAACGCCCAGTTCATTGACGCGTTTGGACAACGTGGTGATGTTCTGTTGAACCGCGTCTTCTACTGTTTGCTTGAGTGCTGCTGGTTGCAAAGCGCCTACCAGTTTCAGATCTTCGCCAGTACCGCTATCGGTCAGGACCAGTTCACGCAATTCATCGCCAAGAGCAATACGTGCCTTGTCGCGCGTTGCAGCGTCGCGGAAGGAAATTTCAACGTTGTCACCACTGCGGACAATACCGGAGTGACGCACATTTTTGTCGCGCAAAATGGCGCGCGCGCTGGCTTGCAGTCCGAGCACGCGTTTGTTCATTACCGCCTTGGTATCAACCTGCATCAGGAAATGCACGCCACCGCGCAAATCGAGACCCAGGTACATAGGCGCTGCATTCAGGCTTTGCAGCCATGCAGGTGTATTCGGCAATAGATTGAATGCAACCAGATACGTTGGATCGGTCGGATCCAGGTTCAGATCTCTTTCCAGCACGCCTTTGGCTTTGAACTGGATATCCGTACTAGGGAAACGCACGCGAATCGTACCTTGCGTGCCTAGCGTCTCAAATACCATCCCGTCCGATTGGAGGCCCTCTTTCTTCAAGATTTGCTCGACCTGAGTCATCAGGGAACTCTCGACCTTGATCGTGGCTTTGCCGCTGCTGATTTGCACGGCAGGCGATTCGCCAAAGAAATTCGGGATCGTGTACAGCACGCCTATCAGCAATGCGACGGCGATCGTAATGTACTTCCAGAGAGGATAGCGATTCATATTGATTCAGGGTTCGGGATGGAACGTCAGACAAAAATCAACCCCACATCCGGCTAGCGGAGGTGGGGCGTTTAACCCAGATTACAGCGACTTGATCGTACCTTTAGGCAGCAAGGTTGTGACTGCGCTTTTTTGCACAATCAATTCCGTGCCTTCTTGTACTTCGATAGAAACATAGACATCTGATACTTTGGTGACTTTACCCAATACACCACCAGCTGTAACAACTTCATCACCGCGTGTCACTGCTTCAACCATCGCTTTATGCTCTTTTTGACGCTTCATCTGTGGACGAATCATCAAAAAATACAATGCGACAAACATCAACAGAATCGGTATGAATTGAGTCAAACTGCCCATCATGCCGCCGGCGGCTGGTGCGGCTGCGTATGCGTTGGAAATAAACACTGAATGCTCCAGGTTGTTATAGGGATAAATAAGAGTCGGTTATTTTAGCACTGGAAGAATGCTTTCCAGTGCTGTCTAACAATTAGCAAAATAAAGCCCGGCTAAAAGTCAGCACAACACTAGGCGCCGCGCGCCCGATCAGAGTGGAATTGCGACACAAATAGCTGGAAACGCCCTTCGCTAATGGCTTCCCGCATTTCGCGCATCAAATCCAGGTAGTAGTGCAAATTATGGATAGTGTTCAAGCGCGCACCGAGAATTTCGCCGGTTCGATGCAAATGATGCAAGTAAGCGCGCGAAAAATTGCGGCAAGCATAACAACCGCAGGTTTCATCCAGCGGCTTCTTGTCATCTTTGTAACGCGCGTTCTTGATTTTGATATCGCCAAAGCGCGTGAATAACCAACCGTTACGCGCATTACGCGTAGGCATCACGCAATCGAACATATCGATGCCATTGGCGACACCCTGCACCAAATCTTCCGGTGTACCAACGCCCATCAGATAATGAGGCTTGTTGGCCGGCAGTCGCGGGCCTACGTGTTCCAGCACGCGCAACATGTCTTCTTTAGGTTCACCCACTGACAAACCGCCGATGGCAACACCGTGGAAATTGATATCTTCCAAACCTGCCAAAGATTCATCGCGCAAATGTTCGAACATGCCGCCCTGCACGATGCCGAACAAGGCGTTCGGATTTTCTTCACGATTGAATTCGTCAAGGGAACGTTTAGCCCAACGCAGCGACATGCGCATCGACTTTGCTGCTTCATCCGCCGTCGCTGGGCGACCGTCGATTTCATACGGCGTGCATTCATCGAACTGCATCACGATGTCGGAATTCAACACGCGTTGAATCTGCATCGATACTTCCGGTGACAGGAATAATTTATCGCCATTGATAGGCGAAGAAAAATGCACGCCTTCCTCGGTAATCTTGCGCATTTCACCGAGTGAAAATACCTGGAAGCCGCCCGAGTCGGTCAGAATAGGTTTATCCCAACCCATGAACTCATGCAAGCCGCCGAACTTGGCGACGATGTCATTGCCTGGACGGAGCCACAGATGGAAGGTATTGCCGAGAATGATTTGCGCATCGATCTCTTTCAATTCCAGAGGCGACATGGCCTTGACGGAACCATAAGTGCCGACCGGCATAAAGATAGGCGTTTCGATCACGCCATGATTGACGGTCAGCTGGCCGCGTCGCGCTTTGCCATCGGTATTAAGTAATTTGAAATTCAGCATGGTGGCATTCTGGTTAAAAACATCGCATCGCCGTAACTGAAGAAGCGATAACGTTGAGAGATGGCGTGTTGATAGGCGGCGCGGATTGCATCGTAACCGGCAAAGGCCGAGACCAGCATCAACAGCGTGGATTTCGGCAAATGGAAATTCGTAATCAGGCGCGTCACTGTTTTAAAGGTGTAGCCGGGCGTAATGAATAAACGCGTATCGGCGCTGCCTGCTTGAAGAGTGCCGCTTTGCGATGCTGATTCCAGCGCGCGCATGCTGGTGGTGCCGACGGCCACAATATTGTGACCGGCTGCCTGCGTTGCTCGCACCGCATCGACCGTTTCTTGCGAAATCGTGTACCACTCGCTGTGCATATTGTGCTCAGCCAGATTCTCATTGCGCACCGGCTGAAAAGTCCCGGCACCTACGTGCAAAGTCACATACGCAAACTGCACGCCTTTGGCCTTCAAGGTATCGAGCAAGGCTTGATCAAAATGCAAACCCGCAGTTGGTGCTGCAACCGCGCCCGGCGTTTTGGCGTACACAGTTTGATAACGCGTTTCGTCATACGCATTAGCAGCGTGCTCGATATACGGCGGCAATGGCAAACGGCCGTGCGCCTCGATCAATTCAAATACATCGCCGGGAAATTCAAGTTCGTAGAATTCACCCGCGCGTTCACCTACGACCACATCGAAGGCATCGGCTAAACGGATTTTCATTCCCGGCAGGGGTGATTTCGACGCGCGTATTTGCGCATGTACGTGACGTGAATCAATCACGCGCTCAACTAACACTTCAACCTTGCCTCCGGTTTCCTTGACGCCGAAGAAGCGCGCCTTCAATACACGTGTGTCATTGAAAACCAGCAAATCGCCAGGATTGAGTAAATCGACGATATCTGCAAATGAGCGGTCTATCATGCTGTCTGGCGCGACATGCAACAGGCGCGACGCGCTGCGCTCTGCCAGCGGCGTTTGCGCAATCAGTTCTTGCGGTAGTTCGAAATCGAAATCGGAAAGTGAATACATGCGGCTAAATAATTAAAAGATTTTGTTTGCGCTGGTTAAGCATCACTAAGCATTGCGAAGAGCCTGCAACTCAGCAAATACAAATTTTGCGGATTACATGCAATCGCGCGGCAGAACTGCTATGGTTGCAAAGCTTGCCGGAGTGGCCATTTTATTGAGCACGCCACGCAAAGAATCGCATCAAAAAAGACGCGGCACTTCTTGCGCATCCGGACTTTCGCAAAACCCGCTATTTTACGCCCTGCCGCCTCATTTTCGGCCCGATATGCCTGTATTGAAGAAAAAGCCTGCTGAACTTGTGAAAAGCGCTGCGAAGACTGCTGCAAAATCGACAATGAATGCGTTCAAAAAGTCTGCAGCAAAATCTGCCGCACCTGCAGCCACGCGCGCTGAAAAAATCGACGACAAGCTAATCAAGCTGGGTCTGCGCTCGGACATGGACAAAGTCTTGCATTTGCCATCGCGCTACGAAGATGAAACCGAGATCAAGCGCATCAGCGAAGCCGGTTTGAGCTTCGGCCGTGCAGTGCAAGTTGAAGGCGTTGTCACTTCATGCGAAGTCGCATTCCGGCCGCGCCGCCAATTGGTGGTGACGATTTCGGATGACTCCGGCCAGCTTGTGATGCGTTTCCTGAATTTTTACGGCAGCCAGGTCAAACAAATGGCCGAAGGCAATCGGGTGCGTGCACGCGGCGAAGTACGACACGGCTTCTTCGGCGCGGAGATGGTACATCCTGCTTACAAGATGGTGATAGAAGGTGCACCGCTACCATCCGCTTTGACGCCGGTGTACCCGGCAGGTGAAGGTCTCTCGCAAACTGTGCTGCGCAAAACCATCATCGACGCGATGGCGCGCATCACATGGCGCGACACTTTGTCAGAGCAATTACGCACGTCGCTGGAATTAATGCAGTTCGAGCCTGCAGTCCGTATGTTGCATAATCCACCGCCCGATATCGATGAAAGTGCATTGGCCGATCGCTCGCATGCGGCGTGGGTGCGCATGAAGTTCGACGAATTGCTGGCGCAACAATTGTCTATGAAGCGTGCGCAGATTGCACGTCGCGAAAAAGGCGCAGTCGTATTGCCGACCATAGGCAAGTTATCGAAAGCATTTTTAAAGCAGCTCCCGTTTTCACTGACAAGCGCGCAGCAACGTGTGCTGGACGAAATCCGCGCTGACCTGAAACAATCATTTCCTATGCAACGTCTATTACAAGGCGATGTCGGTAGCGGCAAAACGGTGGTTGCGGCGATTGCTGCCGCACAAGCAATTGATAGCGGCTTTCAGGCAGTGTTGATGGCGCCAACTGAAATTCTGGCTGATCAGCATTTCCGCAAGATCGCCGGCTGGATGGAACCATTGGGCGTCAACGTGGCGTGGCTGACCGGCAGCCTGAAGAAGAAAGAAAAACTTGAAGCCAAGGAGCGTATTGAATCAGGCGAGGCGCAACTGATCATTGGTACGCACGCACTGATACAAGAAGACGTATTGTTTTCCAAACTTGGCCTGGTAATCGTCGATGAACAACATCGCTTCGGCGTGGGCCAGCGTCTCGTATTGCGTAACAAAGGCCTGGATACCAATCTCGCATCAAGCAAACAAAAAATCCCGCATCAACTGATGATGTCGGCGACGCCGATTCCGCGCACGCTGGCGATGACTTATTACGCCGATCTGGAAGTATCCGTCATCGACGAGCTGCCACCAGGTCGCACTCCTATCGTCACGCGCGTGATTGACCAAAACCGGCGCGATGAAGTGATAGAGCGCGTACACGCAGCGGCGCTGGAAGGACGGCAAGTGTATTGGGTCTGCCCATTGATTGAAGAGTCGGAAGCACTGCAACTGCAAACCGCCACCGATACACATCAAACGCTGGTCACAGCCTTGCCCGATCTGCGAGTCGGCCTGGTACACGGACGCATGAAGTCCGCCGAAAAACAGGAAGTGATGGATGCATTTACGCGCGGTGACATCCACGTTCTGGTGGCCACTACCGTCATCGAAGTTGGCGTCGATGTGCCGAATGCTTCCTTGATGGTCATCGAGCATGCCGAACGCTTTGGCCTGTCGCAATTGCATCAACTACGCGGGCGCGTCGGCCGTGGCTCAGCGGCCAGTGTTTGCCTGTTGTTATATCAGGGCCCATTGGGTATGGTGGCCAAACAACGGCTGCGCATCATGCGCGAATCGACTGATGGTTTTGAAATTGCGCGCAAAGATCTGGAAATCCGCGGTCCCGGTGAATTCCTCGGTGCGCGCCAATCCGGCCAAGCCATGTTGCGCTTTGCAGATCTGGAAACAGATCAATGGCTGGTCGATAAAGCACGCGATGTCGCGCAGAATTTATTACGTGACGATCCGGCTACCGTCGAAGCGCATCTGGCACGCTGGCTGGGTGCTCGCGAAGATTATCTGAAGGTGTAGCTAAGGTATAGCTAAGGTATAGAATAAGTACAAAGTAGTCCGCTGCAACTCAAGCATCACTGAAGAAAAACCATGACGCTCACCGAACTCAAATACATAGTCGCCGTCGCACGCGAAAAACACTTTGGTCATGCCGCCGAAGCCTGCTTCGTTGCGCAACCGACCTTATCTGTCGCGATCAAAAAGCTGGAAGATGAGCTGGGGGTGACATTGTTCGAACGCGGCGGCAGTGAAATTTCAATGACGCCGCTGGGTGTGCTTATTGTCGCGCAGGCCGAGCGCGTGCTTGAACAAACCGCCGCCATCAAGGAAATCGCCAAACAGAATAAAGACCCGCTGGTCGGACCTTTCCGCCTCGGCATTATTTACACCATCGCACCGTATCTATTGCCTCCACTCGTGAAAGCGATGATAGATCGCGTGCCGCAAATGCCCTTGGTATTGCAGGAAAATTTCACCGTCAAATTGTTGGAACAATTACGTCAGGGCGAAATAGACGCCGCGATCGTTGCGCTACCCTTCCCGGATCAAGGCTTGCTGGTGCAGCCGGTGTACGACGAACCATTTGTGGTCGCCGTACCCAAGTCTCATCCTTGGGCAGACCGCAACAGTGTCTCGACCGACGATCTGAAATCAGAAACCATGCTCCTGCTCGGTAATGGCCATTGCTTCCGCGATCAGGTGCTGGAAGTCTGTCCGGAAATGTCGCGCTTCTCGACCAGCGGCGACGGCATCGCACGCACCTTCGAAGGTTCCTCGCTGGAGACGATACGGCACATGGTCGCATCCGGCATAGGCATCACCGTTTTGCCGCAAGCGTCAGTACCAGACATGAATACAACTGATGGCATGCTGCGTTATATTCCATTTGTGCAGCCCGGTCCATCGCGGCGCGTTGTGCTGGTATGGCGCAAAAGTTTTACGCGTGGCGTCGCCATCGAGGAAGTGCGGCAAGCCTTATTGTCCTGCGATTTGCCAGGTGCGACTATGCTGCCCAACGAGCCTTCATCAGAAGCGTGATTAGCGCCAACACCGTAGTAGAAAAAATCATAAACCACGCCGCGCAATGAATCGCCTTCAACTGTATTTCCGTCTGATACGTCTCGACAAACCTATCGGCATCCTGCTGCTGCTCTGGCCTACCTTGTGGGCTTTGTGGTTCGCATCTGACGGCAAACCGGATTGGACGCTAGTCGCCATCTTCACGTTAGGGACAGTGCTGATGCGTTCGGCTGGTTGTGCGATCAACGATTATGCAGATCGCGATTTCGACAAGCATGTGCAGCGCACGGTGGACAGACCTATTACCAGCGGCAAGATCAAACCGAAAGAAGCACTGATCGTTGCCTTAGTGCTGACCTTGATCGCGTTTGCATTGATCCTGCCTTTGAATACGCTGACCAAACAATTGTCTATCGCCGCTGTCATCATTGCGGCCAGCTATCCTTACTTCAAACGATTTTTCGCAATCCCGCAGGCTTATCTTGGCATCGCGTTCGGCTTCGGCATCCCGATGGGATTCGCAGCCGTGCAAGGGACGGTTCCCGTCGCCGCATGGTGGTTACTGGTGGCGAATGTATTCTGGGCCGTCGCTTATGACACCGAGTATGCGATGGTGGATAGGGAAGATGATTTAAAAATAGGCATGAAGACCTCGGCCATCACCTTCGGCCGCTTCGACGTGGCCGCTGTCATGCTTTGTTATGTAGCAAGCTTGCTGATCATTTTTATTGTTGGCTGGCAGTTCGGTTTGCGCACCTGGTTCGTCGTGGGTCTGCTGATCGCGGCTGCTTGCGCGATGTATCACTACACCTTGATTCGCTATCGCGAACGAGCAGCATGCTTCGCTGCCTTCCGTCACAATAACTGGCTGGGCGCAGCGATCTTCGCCGGCGTTGCACTGGATTACTTGCTGCAATAAAGGCGCTTGTCAGTTGTCAGGGCTCAAACAAGCCTGCCAAAAAAATGGCCGTAGAGGGAGCCGCGATCCACTGCATTCTTTCCCCAAGACACATGCATGCGCAGCCTGCTTGTTCTCCAATACAGGGTATGTTGCCGGTAGTGACACGAGATGCATCTAGCAGGTCATCCACCAGATGCGCCATATGACCAACCTGACGACTGATGATGCCATGCAGCTTTGGCAGCATAGGATGGACTGTCGCCATCTTGCCTAGCAAGGCGGCAGCCATGACGATAGGCGCCAGCGGATTGCGCAGTTCATGCGCCAACATGGATAAAATTCTTCTTGTCGATGATTGGCAGAATCTGCCTTCGCCTGCAGATCTTGTGCGCCAAAAGTCGCCAATACCAAATGCTGATTTGCTTCTCGCAATTGCACAACGAGCGCTTCCAGCACTTGCTTGCTTTGATTGACCTCGTCCAACTCGCCAACCTGCGTTAAAAGATCGGCCGTCTTGTTGCGCAATTGCTCTGCTTCGTGATCTACCCGCAGCAACAAATTGGCTATCGTCTGCCGAAATTGATCTGCTTCTTGCGAAGACAAAGTATCTTCACTATCGCCTACAGAGGGCGCAAGTATGACTGTTGCTTGATTGACATCCGCCATAAGAACCACGCACTCGTTGCAATTACTCGATTCTGTCAAATGGCAGACTATGTGCCATGCCTCAACAAACTCTAGTTCAGCTGCAATTGTTATCTTTAGTTCTAGGTTTCCATCGTCAAACAAATATTTTGTATTCGCTTTATGCTAGATCATCTTGATGTGAATACATGTAGGCGACTAACAGAAAGCAAAAATTCAAATGACATCCTTCATCCCATTTGGCGCAACACCAGAGCATGTCCTGGTAACAGGAGCCACCGGCTTTATCGGAAAATTGCTTGTCAGTGCTTTGGTCGCAAATGATCAACACGTCACCGTACTCACAAGAAACCGGGCAAAGGCAGCAAGGCAATTTGACGATGCCGTTACATGCATAGAAGACATCAACGACTTGCCAGCAACGCAACGCATAGATGTCATCATCAACCTTGCCGGTGCGCGCATCCTCGGATGGCGCTGGACGGCAGCGCGCAAACAAGTCTTGCTTAAAAGTCGTATCGGCACGACGCAAAATATCGTTAACTGGATCGAACGAGCGACTCACAAACCGAGACTGCTTCTATCTGCATCGGCCATCGGTTATTACGGCGTTCAAGCCAGGGGTGATGCAGGCTTGCTGACGGAAGCAAGCGCGCCCCAAGCGATATTCATGTCCAAGCTCTGCCAGGAATGGGAGATGACTGCACATGCCGTCGCACAGCATGGCGTGAAAGTCATGTGCATGCGTTTCGGGCTGGTACTGGGCAATGAGGGGGCCTTACCCTTGATGCTGCTGCCGATCCGGCTGGGCCTGGGTGGCCGTCTAGGCGATGGCCGCCAATCGCTATCCTGGATTCATGTACACGATCTGCTGCGTGCCATCGCCCATCTGTGGAACATGGAAAATAGCAAATCAGAAAAAATCGAAACCTACAATTTCACTGCCCCACAATATGTCACGCAAGAGGAATTTAGCCAAACGGCGGCAAAAATACTGCATCGCCCATGCGCTTTTCCCACTCCTGCCCTTCTGATGAAATTGCTGCTGGGTGAACAGGCTGATCTATTGCTGGAGGGACAGCGCGTAAGCTCTGCAAAACTGCAGGCAAGCGGCTTTGTATTTTCTTATCCTGACTTGCAAAGTGCCTTGAAAAATCTTATCCATCAAGACAAAAACAATATCAGGCAATAGTCAACAAACCGAATAGTACAAACACATAAATAAAACTGTTCACTACAAACATCATGAAAAGATGCTTTGCGGCGACAACATGAATACATTTGTGGATACAATGATTCGCGGCTTGAGGCCTCAAGCTCATCATGCATAACAGTTTTCAAGCGCCTATCGCCATGGATTTTGATTTTCCCCCTCACTCGCTAACGGCAGACAATTTGACCTTGGCGCATATCGCGCGCGGCGCACCGCTAATACAAACCCTGATCAACCTTGTTGGCGAGGTTGAAGCAAAAAATCAGGAACTGATGCTATGTCTCTTCATCGTTGAAGAAAACCATTTCCTGCGACTGCTTGCAACGCCCAATTTTCATCCCGCTTATTGCGACGCAATCAATCAAATGATGGCCGATGGCGCATTGCTCTTCAGCGGCCAAAATATGGAAGCGAGCGAATTTTTTGCACGCTTGCGCAACATGGCACAGACATACAGCCTGCATGTAGCGTCAACGACAACTATTCCCTACTGCATGCATGGCACACATGGATTCTTTATCGCGCATTACCGAGAAATCCAGCCTACAAGTGATGCGTGTCAACAATTGATTGATGCTGCCGCAGCATTGGCATCCATCGCCATCGCACGTCACGATGCTGAAGCGAGGATAAAGAAAGCAGAGGATGCGCTGCGCAATAACGAAACCATCATGGCTCTTGCCATCGAAGGAAGCCAGACGGGGATTTGGGACCGCAACATTCAAGCCCACCAGATTAATTATTCCAATGGCTGGAAAGCCATGCTTGGCTACAGTCCGCATGAAATAGGCAACCGCCTGGAAGAGAGTTACACACGCATACACCCGGACGATCTGGAATCAGTGAAGACCGCTATGCAGGCACACTTTGATCACAAAACCGATAGTTACGTTGTGGAACATCGGATCCGCTGCAAGGATGGCAGCTATAAATGGATATCGAGTCGCGGGAAAATCGTGCAGCACGATGCCTCCGGCCAGCCATTACGCATGGTCGGAACCACCACCGACATCACGGCCATGCGCGCACTATCGGAGAAGCTGCAGCAGAGCGTCAATTTGATCACATCCTTGACGAATGAAGTGCCAGGCCTGGTCTATCAATACACGTTAAGGCCGAACGGCGATGCGTTTTTTTCTTATGCCAGTGAAGGCATAAAGGATATTTACGAAATAGAAGCAGAACAGGTTGCACACAATAGCGATGCGATCACTCAGATGATTCATCCGGAGGATTTGCCGCGTTATCAAGCATCGCTAAACGCATCCGCGCTTGACCTGACACCTTGGCATCTCGAATATCGCGTTGTCCTGCCCAGACAGGGCTTGCTGTGGCGGCAAGGCGATGCGCGGCCACGCAGGCTTGACGATGGCAGTATTCTTTGGCATGGATTCATTACCGACATCACCGAACGCAAGCGCATAGAAATCGAGCTGGAAGGATTTGCAACCATCGATTTTTTGACGCAAATACCCAATCGACGCTACTTCCTTGCAAGGATGGGGGAAGAGTTGGCTCGCATACAACGCGTTGCGCATGCGCGTGCCGCGGTTCTGATGTGCGATCTGGACCACTTCAAGAATATCAACGACCGCCATGGCCATGCTGTGGGTGATTTAGTACTCAAACATTTTGCCGTAATTTTACGCAATGCAACGCGCAAGATAGATACGGCAGGTCGTGTCGGCGGCGAAGAGTTTGCGGTGGTTCTGGCCGATGCCGGCATAGACGAAGCGCGGGCCTTTGCCGGACGTATAGCGCAACAGATCGCGACTACTCCGGTGCTGGTTGGAGATATGAGTATCTACGTTACCGTGAGTGTCGGCATTTCGGTCATGAACGTAGACGATGTCGGCACCAACGCGGCACTGTCCCGTAGCGATAACGCGCTCTATCAGGCCAAAAATATGGGACGCAATCGTATCGAGGTGAGTTTGGTTTAGCCACCACGCCCTTCATACCAACGACGGAAGTAAGGCATTTTCCGTTCATCACGCGCAGGTCAGGCAGATACATCTGGTAACAGGGCTTACTTTTCCGTCCTGTCTTTCAAAACCGATTTCGTTTTAAATGAACGCAGAGTTCAGACAGATTGATGAACCACTCGTCTCTGCGACAGGGTGAATCAATAACAACATTCAGTACTGAACATCGGGTCCACACTGCAAGGAGTAAACATGAACAAGAAAATAATGATTTCCGCGATGATGGCAATATGTCTGACCACAGCAGGCGCGGCATTTGCAGACAATGACAAGCATGACAGGGGCCGCAATTCACATGGCCAGCATGATGGACGTGACCGAGGACACGGTCATGATCGCGGATACGACCATGGAAAGAAAGATAAGCATGCATCCCGCCATGACAATGGCCGTCACAATGGGCGCGGTGCCGGCCCGCAGCATAACTTCTATAAAGGCGGCTACATACCGCGCGAATATCGCCACAAGCAATATGTAGTCAATGACTGGCGCGGACGTCACCTGCACGCGCCGCCACGCGGCCATCAATGGGTAAAAACCGGACCGGACTATGTCTTGATCGCGATTTCAAGCGGTATCATTGCGCAGATCGTCCTCAGCAATTAATGCGCAGATAGTCTGACAAAAATACGAACCCGGGTAAGACCTCGTTTGCTGGCCGAATGTCTTGACAGATATGCGGCCAGTTTTTATTTGGATAGACAACTGGATACGCAGGCTTTCTTGCCATTCCCTAACAGCTCAGACCGTCGCGATTATTTCATCCGACACTTACACCCTGTTTATCTGGCAGTAGCGATACGTCAATCCTGACCGAACTCTTCACCCAAAGCCTGCCCACGTGCTGCTGCTGCTTTCATTGCAGTGATGATGGAATGCTTGATCCGATTATCTTCCATGCTGGTCAATGCCGCGTAGGTGGTGCCACCTTTGGACGTGACGCGTTCACGCAATACAGCGATTGGATCAGTCGATTGCGCTGCCAGTTGGGCAGCGCCGACAAAGGTGGAAATCGCCAAGGTATTACCCTGTTCTGCGGTCAGGCCCATTTCCTGCGCAGCTTCTTGCATCGCCTCGATGAAATAAAACACGTAAGCCGGACCGCTGCCGGATACCGCGGTGACAGAGTCAATCAGCTTTTCATCATCCAGCCATACGGTTTCACCGACCGCGCACATGATGGCGTCCGCTGCTGCACGTTGTTCCTTATTGACACCGGCGCTCGCCACCATGCCAGTTACACCTTTGCCTATCAGTGCCGGCGTATTGGGCATGGTCCGCACGATGGCGTTATGACCATCCAGCCAGCGCGACAAATCGACTGCGCGAATACCGGCAGCGATAGACAACACCAGTTGCGCTTTAACGTATGGCAGCAATTGTGCGACCACGGCTTTCATCTGCTGCGGTTTGACTGCCAGCACAATCACGTCGCTAACAGCGACACTTGCATCGATCTGTTCAGATGTCGTCACACCAAACTGTTGCTGCAATTTTTGCAGTGCATCAGCATTGATATCGATGACATGAATATTGTTTGCCGCAGTCAGTTTGCCGGCCAGGCCGCCGATCAAGGCGGCCGCCATATTGCCGCCGCCGACAAAAGTGATTTTCAAATTATTTTGCATATTCCCTCGTTCCAAAAATGGCGGAGCCTATCCGCACGATGGTTGCGCCTTCGGCGATGGCGGCCGTCATGTCCGCCGACATCCCCATAGACAAAGTATCCAGTGGTAAACCCGCTGCACATAACTGGTCGAACAAGGCATGCAGTTGCCGGAATGGCGCGCGCTGTTGTGCCTCATCGCCTTCCGCCTCGGGAATCGCCATCAAGCCGCGCAAGCGCAGGCGTGGCAACTCAGAAATAGCCTTGGCCACTCTGAGTGCGTCAGCCGGCAATACACCGCTTTTGCTGGCTTCGCCGCTGATATTAACTTGCAGGCAGATATTCAAGGGTGGCAAATCGGCCGGGCGCTGTTCGGAAAGCCTTTGCGCGATTTTTTCGCGGTCGACCGAATGCACCCAGTCAAAATGTTCGGCAATCGGCCTGGTCTTGTTACTCTGGATAGGCCCGATAAAGTGCCATTCAAGCGCCAAATCCGGGCGTTCTGCATGGATAGTGTTCATTTTATCCAACGCTTCCTGCAGATAATTTTCACCAAAAGCGATCTGCCCGGCCTCCGCAACAGCGATCACTGCATCCGCATCGAAGGTCTTCGATACGGCCAGCAGGTCGATGCCGTGAACATCGCGTTGCGCGCTGTTCGCAGCGTCGGTAATCCTCTGACGCACAGCTTGCAAGTTTTGGCGTATTACAGACATAATCAAAGTTCTTTAAGGCATCATTTAACATTCGCGATGCTTTCAGGACCGCGGCCGGTGCAGCTAATTTGCGAGGCCTCTTTGCGGGACCTCTTGTTGGACTTCTTGCATCACCTTTTATTTGCAGGCTCAGGGATTATAAATGGACATTTCAGAACTACTCGCGTTCTCCGTCAAGAATAAAGCGTCCGATTTACATTTGTCAGCTGGCCTGCCGCCGATGATTCGCGTGCATGGCGACGTACGCCGCATCAACTTGCCGCCGCTGGAGCACAAGGATGTGCACGGCATGATCTATGACATCATGAATGATGGCCAGCGCAAAGCGTATGAAGAAAATCTCGAGATCGATTTTTCTTTCGCGATCCCTGGCCTGGCGCGCTTCCGCGTCAATGCATTCAACCAGGATAGAGGCGCGGCTGCCGTGCTGCGCACCATTCCTTCCAAGATCCTGAGTCTGGAAGATTTGAATGCACCTAAGATTTTCGCCGAACTATCACTCAAACCACGCGGCTTGGTACTGGTTACCGGCCCTACCGGCTCCGGCAAGTCGACCACGCTGGCGGCGATGGTCAATCATGTCAATGAAAGCGAATACGCGCATATCCTGACAATCGAAGATCCTATCGAGTTCGTGCACGACTCAAAGAAATGCCTGATCAACCAGCGCGAAGTCGGCCCGCACACGCATTCATTCAGTAACGCGCTGCGCTCGGCGCTGCGCGAAGATCCGGACGTCGTGCTGGTCGGCGAGTTGCGCGATCTGGAAACCATCCGTCTTGCGCTGTCCGCAGCAGAAACCGGCCATCTGGTGTTCGGCACCTTGCATACATCATCTGCCGCAAAAACCATAGACCGTATCATCGACGTATTCCCTGGTGATGAAAAAGAAATGGTGCGTGCGATGTTGTCCGAATCGCTGCAAGCCGTCATTTCGCAAACCCTGTTGAAGACAAAAGACGGCAGCGGTCGTGTCGCCGCGCATGAAATCATGCTCGGCACCCCGGCAATCCGTAACCTGATACGCGAAGCGAAAATTGCACAGATGTATTCGGCGATACAAACCGGTGCCAACGTCGGCATGCAAACACTGGACAGCAATCTGACCGAGCTGGTGAAACGCAATGTCATTTCAAATGCCGCAGCACGTTCGGCAGCGAAGACGCCGGATAATTTTCCGGGATAAACGCGGAGTTTCGCAAAGCATGCTTTGCGCTGTGCGCATCGGAGCAGCTTGCAAGCTGCGAGGTGGGTGCGATAGATCTCACCGCTGGAAGAATCGAAAAAGAAAGGTTCATCATGGAACGCGATCAGGCTACCAAATTCATGTATGACGTGCTGCGCCTGATGCTCAGCAAGAACGGTTCCGATCTGTTCATCACGGCCGATTTTCCGCCTGCGTTCAAGATAGACGGCAAGATGACGCAGGTTTCGAATCAACCCTTGAATGCCACGCATACGGTCGAGCTGGCGCGCGCCATCATGAGCGACAAGCAGGCGGCAGAATTCGAAGCGACGAAGGAATCCAACTTCGCGATTAGCCCCGGCGGCATAGGCCGCTTCCGCGTCTCGGCCTTCGTGCAGCAGGGCAAGGTCGGCATGGTGCTGCGTACCATCACAACCGCGATTCCAAAAATCGAGGACCTAGGTGTGCCTGATACCTTGAAAGACATCGTGATGACCAAGCGCGGCCTGGTCATCATGGTCGGCGCAACCGGCTCCGGCAAATCGACCACACTTGCTGCAATGCTCGGCTATCGCAATGAAAACAGTTACGGTCACATCATCACGATTGAAGATCCGGTCGAATACGTACATCCGCATAAAAACTGCGTGATCACACAACGTGAAATCGGCATCGATACCGATGGGTGGGGCATCGCACTGAAAAACACTTTGCGCCAGGCACCGGACGTCATCTTCATCGGCGAAATCCGTGATCGCGAAACCATGGATTACGCAATCGCCTTCGCGGAAACCGGCCATTTATGCCTGGCAACCATGCATGCCAACAGTTCCAATCAAGCGCTGGACCGCATCGTCAATTTTTTCCCTGAAGAACGCCGGCAACAATTGCTGATGGATCTTTCGCTGAATCTGAAAGCGATGATTTCGCAACGCTTGATTCCCTTGAAAGATACCAAGGGTCGCTGCGTCGCCGTCGAGATCATGCTGAATTCGCCATTGATTTCTGATTTGATCTTCAAAGGCGATGTCCATGAGATCAAGGAAATCATGAAAAAATCACGCGAGCTTGGTATGCAGACCTTCGATCAAGCACTGTTCGATTTATACGAAGCCGGAAAGATCACTTACGAAGATGCGCTGCGCAATGCCGATTCTGTCAACGATCTGCGCCTGTCGATCAAATTGCATGGCAAGGATGCCAAGACACGCGATCTGAGCAAGGGCACCGAACATCTGGGCATCGTGTAAAGATGAGTGCGGCCATAAATGCGAACGATGTCTACGGCTTTCAGCTTTCGACCCTGAACGGTACGACGATTGATCTTGCACCGTATCGCGGCAAGGTCTTGTTGATCGTCAATACTGCCAGCCAGTGCATGTTCACTTCGCAATACAAGGGATTGGAAGATGTTTATCGGCAATTGAACGGCAAGGGGCTGGAAGTATTGGGATTTCCCTGCGATCAATTCGGCAATCAGGAGCCTGGCAACGAGGAAGAGATAGGCGAATTCTGCGAAAGGAATTACGGCGTGACATTTCCACTGTTCGCGAAGATAGATGTGAATGGCGAACACGCCAATCCACTATTCAAATATTTGAAACAGGCAGCGCCCGGACTGCTCGGCAGCGAAATAATCAAATGGAATTTCACTAAATTCCTGGTCCGGAAAGACGGCACAGTCTACAAACGCTATGCGCCGCAAACCAATCCGCACAATCTGATCAACGACATCAACAAGCTGCTGGCTGAATAAGTCGATAGCTGAATTGAAGAGTGAATAAAAACGCCGGCTATGCCGGCGTTTTTATTCACTTACCTCTCTACCGCCTAATCAATGTGCAGCAGTCAACGCCAAGTCTATCAACTCTATCCAGTGTTTAACGGGCGTATCGGTTCCTGACTGTATATGTGTCAGACAACCAATGTTTGCGGAGACGATCATGTCTGGTTTGGTCGCCTCAAGATTAGCAACTTTCTTGTCGCGCAACTGATAGGACAATTCCGGTTGCAATACCGAATAGGTCCCGGCCGAACCGCAACACAAATGGCTATCTGCGCACAATTGCACGTCTACGCCCACAGCACGCAACACACCTTCTACCTTGCCACGTATCTGCTGGCCATGCTGCAATGTGCACGGCGGATGGTAGGCAACGCGCTTGCTGATTTTCCCCTGCAGCTTGTTTTGCAATTCAACTTCGAAGGCCGGCAAGATCTCGCTCAAATCTTTTGTCATTGCAGAAATCCGCAATGCCTTTTCTGCATACGCTGCATCATGCGCCAGCAGATGTCCGTAATCCTTGACCGTTGCACCGCAACCGGATGCGGTCATCACGATCGCTTCTGCACCTGCTTGCACCAGTGGCCACCATGCATCGATATTGCGACGCATATCGTTCAGCGCACCTTCATGATCGTTCAGATGATGGCGGATCGCACCACAGCAACCAGCCTTGGGAGCAACCACAAGTTGCACGTCCAATGCATCGAATACGCGTGCGGTAGCAGCATTGATATTCGGCGACATCGCAGGTTGCACGCAACCATCGAGCAACAGCATCTTGCGCGCATGTTCATGCGTTGGCCAGATACCCGCATCTTCCTTGCGCGGCACCTTGTTTTGCAAGGACTTCGGCAACAGAGGACGCACCATCTGTCCGGCTTTCATTGCCGGCGTAAACAACCATTTGCGTGGTAAAACTTCCTTCAATACCGTGCGCGTCAGCTGCGTTGCAAAGGAATGCGGCACGCGATCCGCCACCACCTTGCGCCCGATATCGATCAGACGACCATATTGCACGCCGGACGGGCAAGTCGTTTCGCAATTACGGCAAGTCAGGCAGCGATCCAGATGCAGTTGCGTTTTCGCCGTCGGCGCCTTGCCTTCCAATACCTGCTTGATCAAGTAAATACGTCCGCGCGGGCCATCCAGTTCGTCGCCGAGTAACTGGTAAGTCGGGCAGGTCGCCGTACAAAATCCGCAATGGACACAACTACGCAAGATGGCATCCGCCTCCTGGCCTTCGCGTGTGTCTTTGATGAAGTCGGCTAAATTGGTTTGCATGGAATTCTCTGAAAATCTTTACTGCATGAGCCCACCATTGGCGATGCAAAGTCAGCGGACGTTGCACGCATCAGGTCTGCCAAAAATGACGCTTGTTCAGGATGTCTGGTAGTGCGCATACATGCGTCCCGGATTGAAGATGCCATCTGGATCAAATGCATGCTTCATGTTTTGATGAATCTTGCCGACGGCGGGTGCCAGCGGCTGGAACACGCCAACACTTTTATCGCCACCGCGGAACAAGGTTGCGTGGCCGCCCGCCTCGACCGCAGCCGCACGAATCACTGCAGCCGATGCATCAGAACGCAACCAGCGTTGCGCGCCGCCCCATTCAATCAGTTGCTCGCCCAAGCCAAGCGGCGGCACAGTGGATGGCACCGACAAACGCCACAAGGTCGATGACTGCGTGAAGAATTGATTACTTTGTTCACGCATCGCCAGCCAGAAATCATCACCAGAAATTTCTTCTCCACCTATAGCTTGTTGCGCTGCTGTAATCGCCGCTTTGGCACCGGACAAACGCAAAACCAAGGCGCCATCGCACCAGGCGCTGGCAGAAATCGGCAAAGGCTGGCCGCCCCATTGATTCAGTCTTCGTATCGCCTCGTCTTCCGTCATCTGCAAGCGCAGACTGGTTTCTGCATACGGTTTGGGCAGCACCTTCAGCGATACTTCCAGCAGCAAACCGAGAGTGCCGAGCGAACCTGTCAGCAGTCGCGACACATCGTAACCGGCCACGTTCTTCATCACCTGCCCACCGAAATGCAAGGCTTCGCCTTTGCTATCCATCAGCACGGCGCCCAGTACGAAATCGCGTACCGCACCGACCGCCGCACGGCGCGGTCCGGACAACCCACAAGCGACCATGCCGCCAACCGTTGCGTCAGGACCAAAATGCGGAGGCTCGAATGCAAATGTCTGGTTTTGTTCGGCCAATACTTTCTCTACTTCCGCCAAGCGGGTACCGGCGCGCACGGTGATGACCAGCTCGGTCGGATCGTAGGCAACGATGCCCTGATAGGCGCGCGTATCCAGCACCTCACCCATTGGCGTCTGGCCATACCAATCCTTGCTGCCGCCACCACGCAAACATAGCGGCTGCCTGTCGCGGCTGGCTGCGAGTATGCGTTCTTTAAACTGTTCGATTACTTGTTCCATGCGTGACCTGAAAGATTAAAAGCGCGGCAGATCGGGAAACTTCAGCATGCCGCGCTTGACGTGCATCTTGCCGTATTCGGCACAGCGCTGTAGCGTAGGAATCGCCTTGTTCGGATTGAGCAGCGAGACGGGATCGAAGGCGCGTTTGACGCTGAGGAAGGCATCCATTTCCGCACGCGAAAACTGTACGCACATCTGATTGATTTTTTCCATGCCGACCCCGTGTTCGCCGGTGATGGTGCCACCGACGGCGACACACATTTCCAGAATCTCGGCGCCGAATAGTTCGGCGCGGTGAAATTCGCCTTCGGTATTGGCATCGAACAAAATCAAAGGATGCAGATTGCCGTCGCCGGCGTGAAATACGTTGGCACAGCGCAAGCCGTACTTGATTTCCATCTGAGCAATACCGGTCAATACATCGGCCAGACTGCGACGTGGAATGGTGCCGTCGATACAGTAATAATCGGGAGAAATACGACCGGCAGCCGGGAATGCATTCTTGCGGCCCGACCAAAAGCGTAGGCGCTCAGCTTCGTCGCGCGAGACTGCAATGGCGGTTGCACCTGAATGCTTCAACACTTCGGTCATGCGCGCAATTTCTTCTTCGACTTCTTCTGGAATTCCATCCGATTCACACAGCAAAATCGCTTCGGCATCCATGTCGTAACCGGCTTTGACGAAGGGCTCAACCATGCGCGTGGACGTCTTGTCCATCATCTCCAGCCCTGCCGGAATAATGCCGGCAGCGATCACGCTGGCCACCGCATTACCACCTTTAACCACATCATCAAACGAAGCCAAAATCACGCGCGCTAGTTTTGGTTTTGGAATGAGTTTGACGGTCACTTCAGTCACCATGCCGAGCATGCCTTCCGAGCCGACAAATACCGAGAGCAAATCCAGACCGGGCGCATCGAGTGCGGCACCGCCGAGTTCGATCACGTCGCCTTCTATCGTGACGACGCGCACGCGCATTACATTGTGTACGGTCAAACCATATTTGAGGCAATGCACTCCGCCGGAATTCTCGGCGACGTTGCCCCCTATCGTGCAGGCGATCTGCGAAGAAGGATCAGGCGCGTAATACAAACCAAGCGGCGCGACCGCTTCGGAAATCGCCAGATTACGCACGCCGGGCTGCACCACGGCAGTTCGCGCGTATGCATCGACCTTGACGATCTTGTTCATTCTTGCCGTCGACAAAACGATGCCATCAGCAATCGGCAGCGCGCCACCCGACAAACCGGTGCCAGCACCACGCGGCACAATTTGCACTTTTAGTTCACGGCATATCTTGAGAATCGCGATGACCTGCTCTTCCGTGCTGGGCAAGGTGACTACCATGGGCAGTTGCGCATACGCAGCCAGACCATCGCATTCGTAGGGACGCGTATCTTCTTCGTTGAAGAGTACGCAATGTTCGGGCAGTACCGCACGCAATGCATCCACCACCAGACGCTGATGCGCGGCGGTGAACGGAGCTAAGGCGGGAGCTGCTAAAGCGGCTGCAGTCAAAGCGGGGGCGGCCGAAGTCGTATTCATCATCTATCCTGCATCCATTCCACTATCGAATAACACTTATATCGCTTAAGTATAGTGTAGCGAATACCGGTTGCCAGGAAACTGAAAGCTTTCCCCTCGCCCGTGAAAAATATTCAACTGATATGCAAAAAGCGCATAACTGCCGTCAAAAAACGGCATTTATAGCTTTTCAAAAGAATGTAGCGGACTTAAATGCTGAGCCGCTGCGTACTGAAACGCTCCATCATCCAGTCCAGCATCAACGCGACCTCCGGTCGCTCGCGCACATGGCGGTCATACACCAGGTAATAAGCATGTTGTGGCGTCGTCAATTGCAGATCGAACAAGGGAACAATCTCGCCGCTGGCGATCATGTCGGCGGCAAAATGCTGACGCGTCAATGCCACTCCATAACCATGCTTTACCGCCTCCAACAGCAAGCCCAGATCGTCGATACGCAGGCCGGTTGACGGTTCCGGCCAATCCAATCCTGCCATTTCAAACCACGGCTGCCACGGCTCCAGCGCAGAACGCAATAATTGCGCTTTTTGCAAATCGGCCGGCACATTCAATTTTCCTATCTGTTTCAGATAGCTAGGGCTGGCGACCGGAAATACTGGCTCCCTGAACAATTTTTCAGTAACGATGTCCGGATATTTTCCGGCGCCGAAACGCACTTCAATATCGGTTTCCGACAGACTCATGTCGTACAAGGGCACCGACAGATAGGTTTCTATCGTGATATCCGGATGCAGACTCATAAATTCATGCAAATTCGGCAGGAACAGGTAACGCGCAAAAGTGGGCGGCACCGTCACCTTGACCTTTAACTGTCCTGTCGCATGACGATGCGGCAAAGGGAAGTCCGCCAGCGAACTCAAGGCACCACGCACCACATCCAGATAACGGCGACCGAATTCGGTCAGACTGACGCTACGGCCGTCACGCAGGAACAGGCGCTCGCCGACGAAATCTTCGAGCAGGCGAATCCTGTGCGAAAAGGCAGAAGGTGTAATGCACAACTCTTCCGCTGCCAGCGCAAACGAACCGTGGCGCGCGGCCGCCTCAAAAGCGGAAAGCGCATGTACAGGTGGAAGTCTAATTGCCATTGAATCCATCAATCGTCGGTTGCGAAGCAGTGATTTTACCGGGTTCACTGCGCTGCGACGACTAGATCATTTTGCCGTATCCTCGCTACTCCACTCCACTTCTGACTTTTATCTATTCCCATGGCCAATCGACTTTCAAAAATCGCCACACGCACTGGCGACAACGGCACCACAGGCTTGGGCGACGGCAGCCGCGTCGACAAGGATGCGCTGCGCGTACATGCGATGGGTGACGTCGACGAATTGAATTCGCATCTAGGCTTGTTGCTATGCGAAGACATGCCGCCAGCTTTGCGTGAAGAGTTAATCTCGATTCAGCACGACCTGTTCGATATGGGTGGCGAGTTGTGCATTCCCGGCTACACGCTGATTCACGATGCGCAGGTAGCGCGGCTGGATGCCTTGCTGGCGAAGTACAACGCCGATCTGCCGTCGCTGCAGGAATTCATCCTGCCAGCCGGCTCGCGCGCGGCGTCGCAGGCGCATGTTTGTCGCACGATATGTCGGCGTGCAGAGCGGGCGATTGTCAGTCTTGGGAAAGCTGAAAAGATGAATGACAATCCACGTCAATACATGAATCGCTTATCGGATTTGTTGTTTGTTTTATCGCGGGTGTTGAATCGGTATGCGGGTGCGGGGGATGTTTTGTGGGAGAAGGAAAGAGTTAGGGATATTTGAGTTTGCTAGCTATGTAGCATTGCTCACTGCTATGTGATAACTAAGACGGGCAGCTCTTCGTAGTTAGTTGCCGGGGTAGCCCGGCAAGCCACCACGAAGAAAAACCCTCATCAACAGCCTCAAACCCAAAAACAAAAATGCCGTCCAGCGCAAAACACTGAACGGCATTTTCAATCCAACCCAACAAACATTTATTTCAAACGTTTATCCAACTCAATCAACGCATAAGCCGAATGATTATGAATCGACTCAAAATTCTCCGCTTCCAGCGTATAAGCCAAAACACGTTCTTCGTTATTCAACATCACAGCAACATCCCGCACCAGATCTTCAACAAATTTTGGATTGTCGTAAGCACGTTCAGTCACGTATTTTTCGTCAGGACGTTTCAATAAACCATACAGTTCGCACGATGCCTGCTCTTCGATTTTTGCAATCAATTCTTCAACTAGCAGATCACCATTCAATACCGCGTTCACAGTGATATGCGAGCGCTGATTGTGCGCGCCGTAGGCTGAAATCTGTTTTGAGCATGGGCACAGACTGGTGACTGGCACTAATACTTTCAGCGTGATTTCCAGTGCGCCGTTTTTAATCTCACCAGTCAGACCGACTTCGTAATCCATCAGACTTTGCACGCCAGATACCGGCGCAGTCTTGTTAATAAAATACGGGAAGGAGACCTCAATCCGACCAGCCTTAGCATCCAGCAAGGCCAGCATTTTATGCATCAGATCAGTAAAGACCGGAACATCGAAAGGCTGTGTATTGTCTTCGAGCAGCGCGATGAAACGCGACATGTGCGTGCCTTTTTGCTCCTCTGCCAATTGCACATACATATTCCAGGTGCCCACCGACGGCTGTACGCCCGACAACGTTTTAATCGTGATCGGATAGCGCACGCCTTTGACGCCTACACGTTGAATGGCTATATGCCGGGTGTCCGGTGTACTTTGCACATCGGGGATAGCGCTCAAACCGAGATCGCGAGTATTCATTTTAAAATCTGTCCTGTCGGCGCGAAGCCGAAATAAGTGCTGCTTACTGCTTATTGTTGACGACCAGCCTTGGCTCGTCTTTGGAAAAACGTTGCCGAATTGAAGCGGCAATCCCTTTTGCATCCAGGCCGCATGCGGCCAACAACTGACCTGCATCACCATGATCGATAAATTGGTCCGGCAAACCCAGATTCAATAGCGGCTTGACGATACCTTCTGCCGCCATCGCTTCTGCTATTGCGGCACCCGCACCACCCATGATAGAACCCTCTTCCACTGTCACCAGCGCATCATGCGTTGCGGCCAGGCGTTTGAGTAATTCGACATCCAGCGGTTTGACGAAACGCATGTTGGCTACGGTGGCATTCAGCTCGTCGCCAGCTTGCAGGCTAGGCGCAACCATCGTGCCGAACGCCAAAATCGCAATGCTTTTACCTTCGCGGCGGATTTCGCCGGTACCGAGCAGAATCGTTTCCAGCGTGTTCGCCACCTTGGCACCGATGCCACCGCCACGCGGATATCGCACTGCAGCAGGTCCATTGTATTGGAATCCGGTCGAGAGCATCTGACGACACTCATTTTCATCAGATGCCGCCATCACAACCATATTAGGAATACAACGCAAATAAGCAATATCGTAGTTACCGGCATGGGTTGCGCCATCGGCACCGACCAAACCAGCCCTATCCAGCGCGAAGGTCACATCCAGATTCTGCAAAGCAACGTCATGAATCAATTGATCGTAACCGCGCTGCAGGAAGGTCGAATAAATTGCAACAACAGGCTTCAAACCCTCGCATGCCATACCGGCAGCAAACGTCACTGCATGCTGCTCGGCAATACCAACGTCGTAATAGCGATCCGCGAAACGACGCTCGAACTCGACCATACCCGAGCCCTCACGCATCGCGGGTGTAATCCCTATCAGGCGTTTGTCGGCTGCCGCCATATCGCACAACCAGTCGCCAAAGACACTGGTATAAGTCACTTTTTTGGCGGTGACCGGTTTGATACCTTCGGCAGGGTCAAATTTACTTGGGCCGTGATAGAGCACCGGATCAGCTTCCGCCAATTTATAACCCTGACCTTTTTTAGTCACGACGTGCAGAAATTGCGGGCCTTTCAAATGCTTCAGATTTTGCAAGGTCGGGATCAGCGAATCCAGATCGTGACCATCGATTGGACCTATGTAATTGAAACCGAATTCTTCAAACATCGTGGCTGGCACGATCATGCCTTTTGCGTGTTCTTCAAAGCGTTTTGCCAGTTCACGCACAGGCGCTGGCAATACTGTCTTGCCTACATTTTTTGCGGCGGCATAAAACTGGCCGGACATCAACCGCGCCAGATAACGATTCAATGCGCCGACTGGTGGCGAGATCGACATATCGTTGTCATTCAGCACAACCAGCAAATTGATATCGTCGTGAATGCCAGCGTTATTCATTGCTTCGAAGGCCATACCGGCGGTCATCGCGCCATCGCCGATCACGGCAATCGCATGTCTGTCTTCGCCCTTGGTTTTGGCCGCGAGTGCCATGCCCAAAGCGGCGGAAATCGATGTCGATGAGTGCGCGGTACCGAAGGTGTCGTAAGGACTTTCATCACGACGCGGAAAGCCGGAAATACCTTCGCGCTGACGCAATGAATGCATCTGATCGCGACGACCCGTCAATATTTTGTGCGGATAAGTTTGATGGCCGACATCCCACACGATGCGATCTTCCGGCGTGTTGAATACGTTATGCAGCGCGATCGTCAGTTCTACCGTACCCAGATTGGACGACAGGTGACCGCCAGTTTGCGCGACGGATTCAATGACGAACGCACGCAGTTCGTCCGCCAGCTGCTTGAGCTGCGGTCGGGTAAGGTGCCGAATGTCGGCAGGATCATTCATTTTTTCAAGCAAATTCATACTAGGCCTTCCGCTGCACGATCAAGTCTGCGAGTTCTCGCAAGCGTCGTGCTTTGTCTCCGAATTGTTCCAGCGCCCGATACGCATCGGTGCGCAATTTTTCTGCCAAGACCTGTGATTGTTGCAGGCCTAGAATCGATACATAAGTCGGCTTGTTATCTGCGGCGTCTTTGCCGGCAGTTTTACCCAAGGTTGCCGAGTCTGCCGTCGCATCCAGCACATCGTCGACTACCTGAAACGCCAAACCAATTGCACTGGAATACTGATCCAGCGCAGTTATTTCATTTTCAGACAATGCTTTACCGGCAAATGCGCCCAGCAATACCGACACGCGTAACAAGGCACCTGTTTTCAGCGTATGCATCTGCTCCAATTCTTCCAGCGACAAAGTCAAGCCTACACTAGCCAAATCGATCGCCTGACCGCCGCACATACCGAACGAGCCGGATGCTTTTGCCAGCAAGCGCAGCATCGCAAGTTGACGCGTCGCGTCAAGTCCGCCGTCAGCCAGGATTTCAAATGCCTGCGATTGCAAAGCATCGCCTACCAGCAGCGCGCATGCTTCGTCATACCTCACATGCACGGTCGGCTTGCCGCGACGCAGCGCATCGTCATCCATACACGGCATATCATCATGCACCAGCGAATACGCGTGAATCATTTCCACCGCGGCCGCTGCACGTGCCAACTCAGCGGCATCCGCGTCGAACAAGGCACCGGCAGCATGTACCAGCAAGGGACGCACACGCTTGCCGCCATCCAGCACGGCGTAATGCATCGCATCGTGCAGGCGCGCAGGTTTTTGTGTCACTGGCGGTAAAAATCTCACCAGCGCCACTTCCATTTCAACCTGAATTGATTTCATCCAGCCGTCAAACGATTGCTCCGTCATTCATCCGCCTCGGCAGCTAAACCTGGCTCGGCGTTAAACGGTTTCAGCATGTCGCCTTCCAGCACTTTGACTTGATTGTCGACTTTCTCCAGTTGGGCAGCGCAATACTTCACTAATTCCGAACCGCGCTTGTATGCCGCAACAGATGCTTCCAGCGGCAACTCCCCCGCCTCCATGCGTGCGACCAATTCATCAAGTTCTGCCATCGCTTCTTCAAATGAAGCAGGCAGCGCAGCGGAGGATAGTTTCTTGGACATAATGACAGGAAAAAGGTTTAGCCCGTTATTTTAGAGCAATCCATCCAAGACTGCGGATAAACGCTACTGATGCCAGCGTTTCTAGCCTTAAAAACTGCGGTTTTTGCAGCAAATGGCACGTTTCAGTCCAAAATTCCGAGATTACGCCGTTGGACATGCGATTTTTCAGAATGACTCACGGGAATATTTGCCTTTTTAATAAGTTGGCAAATCTATCGACCCAAACCGTGCCGCATCTCTACCTCATGAAGAGTCTCGGGTATAATCGTCGGTTCTGTCCAAAATTGCCTCTTTATCTCGTTTGATCTAAGGTTTTTGCGGGTTCTTTCCTCTGGTTGGTGCAAATTAATTTGGGGGTGGAGATGTCCGATCTGGCTAATCTCGCCAAACTCGCGCGTTCAAACGCGCAACTTCCAGTCAACGTCTATTTTGACGAAGCGCTGTTGAAGCAGGAAATCCAGCAATTGTTCCGCGATGGTCCGCGTTATGCGGGGCATGAATTGATGGTGCCGAATGTCGGCGACTTTGCCACGCTCGCGTGGGAAAACGAAGGCCGCATGCTGGTACGCAATCCGCAAGGTATCGAATTGCTGTCCAACGTCTGTCGTCATCGCCAGGCGAAAATGTTCAATGGCCGCGGCCATGCGAACAACATTGTCTGCCCGCTGCATCGCTGGACTTACGATCTCAAGGGTGAATTGATAGGCGCGCCGCATTTCGGCGAAACGCCTTGTCTTAACCTGTCTAACACACCGCTGCAAAACTGGAATGGCTTGCTGTTCGAACGCAATGGTGTCGACGTTGCAAAAATTCTGGGCAATCTTGGCGTGACTAAAGATCTCGACTTCAGCGGCTACATGCTGGATCACGTCGAAGTGCATGAGTGCGACTACAACTGGAAAACTTTCATCGAAGTGTATCTGGAGGATTATCATGTTGAACCTTTCCATCCGGGTCTCGGCAGCTTCGTCAGTTGCGATGACTTGAAGTGGGAATTCGGTGATCAGTACAGCGTGCAAACCGTGGGCGTGCACAACGCATTGGCCAAGCACGGTTCACCTACTTACCAGAAGTGGCAAGAACAGATACTGCAATTCCGCGGCGGTGTGGCACCACCGTACGGCGCGATCTGGCTGACGCTGTATCCGAACATCATGGTCGAGTGGTATCCGCACGTGCTGGTGGTATCGACTGTATGGCCTAACGGCCCGCAAAAGACGCGCAATGTCGTTGAGTTCTACTACCCGGAAGAGATCGTTCACTTCGAACGCGACTTCATCGCAGCAGAACGCGCTGCGTACATGGAAACCTGCGAAGAAGATGACGAAATCGCCTTGCGCATGGATGCCGGCCGCAAGATCCTGATGGACAGAGGCGTCAATGAAGTTGGTCCGTATCAATCGCCGATGGAAGACGGCATGCAACACTTCCATGAATGGTATCGCCGTCAGCTCGACGTCTAAACTATTCAACTCTTAGGGGCGCATGCATCGCATGCGTGCGCCCCTGATTTACCTCTTTTGAATCACCGCTCTTTTTAGCCTCAGCTCTCATGCAATCACTCTGGATGCTGTTCGCCACCTTCGCCTTTGCCATCATGGGCGTGTGCGTCAAGCTGGCGTCTGAAACCTATACCGTCGCTGAAATTCTGATGTATCGCGGCCTGGTTGGTGTGATCTTTATTTATGCATTGATCCTGCGGCAGAACGGCAGCCTGAAAACCACTTTTGTCTGGCAACATTTATGGCGCTGCGTAGTCGGCACGGTCGCGGTGTGGTTGTGGTTTTATGCAATCGGCCTGCTGCCACTGGCAACCGCGATGACACTCAATTACATGGCGCCGATCTGGATTTCCGGCATCCTGTTTTTTGCCGCATGGCGTACCGGCAAGCGACGCTTTGAATGGGGCTTAGTCACCGCAATCATTGCCAGCTTTATCGGCGTGACCTTGCTGTTGCGACCATCGATACATGACGATCAATGGCTGGGTGGTTTTATCGGCCTGTGTTCGGGTGCGCTATCAGCCTTGGCTTATTTGCAAGTACGGCATCTTGGACAACTCGGCGAACCCGAATCGCGTGTGGTGTTTTATTTTTCCGCGACTGGTTTACTCGCAGGCTTCCTCGGCTGCCTGTTCGGACCTGGTTTGCATGACGAGCCTGTCAGCATACTGCGCGCGCATTCCGCCTACGGCATCACGCTACTACTCAGCATAGGCGTACTTGCGGCGATGGCGCAGATGGCGATGACACGCGCCTACCGGCTCGGCAACACGCTGGTCACAGCAAATCTACAATACACCGGCATCGTTTTCTCAAGCTTGTGGGGTATCGTAGTCTGGAATGATGTACTGGGCATCTATGGCTGGCTGGGCATCGCCATCATTCTCGTCAGCGGCATCGTCGCAACCTTCTACAATATTCGCAGCACTGCGCAAAGCAAGGCTGCGCCACCTGTCGATCCAATCGCAGCGGAGCTCTGATAGCATCGCGCTTGCAATACCTCTAACCGGAAGGATGACTATGGCTTTTACGACACTGGTTTCTGCAACTGAATTAGCTGAACATACTTTCGACCCCAACTGGGTCGTGCTCGACTGCCGCCACGATTTGGGCAACCCGGATTTCGGTCGCGATGCATATGCAAAAGGTCATATTCCAAATGCGCAATTCGTGCATTTGGATAAAAATTTGTCCGGTGAAAAAGTGAATACAGACGGCAAATTCCTCGGTCGCCATCCGCTGCCAGATCGCGCTGTTTTCGTCCAGACGCTGCAAGGCTTGGGCATCAACAAGGATACCCAAGTAGTTGCATACGACGCGCACGGCGGCATGTTTGCGGCACGACTATGGTGGATGTTGCGTTGGGTCGGACACGATGCGGTCGCCGTGCTGGATGGCGGCTTGCCGGCATGGCAAGCGTCGGGCATGTTTCTATCGACAGAAGCCGCGCCGCGCACTATGGGCACGTTGACCGAGCGAGCATCGCTTGTTACCTCCGTCAGTGCTGATGACTTGTTGAAAGGCCTGACAAGTTCTGCGCGCACCATCATCGATGCACGTGCGCCGGACAGATTTCGCGGAGAGAATGAAACCATGGATCCTGTCGGCGGCCATATTCCCGGCGCGAAGAATCGCTTCTTCAAGGACAATCTGCAAGCCGATGGACGCTTTAAATCTGCCGATCAATTACGTAGTGAATTCAGTGAACTGATCAAGGATCCGGAAAGCACTGTCATGCAATGTGGCTCAGGTGTTACCGCTTGCCATAACCTGCTGGCGCTGGAAGTTGCCGGACTGACAGGAGCCGCGCTGTATCCCGGTTCATGGAGTGAATGGTGCAGCGATCCGGCACGGCCGGTCGCACAAACTGTCTAAACGATAGTTACAACAGCACGCACAATTCAATGTGCGTGCGAATGACCCGTCAAGAATAAAACGATGCCGACACCGAGTGCAATCAACAGCACTTGCGGCACCGTTTCACGCATGGATGCGCGACGCTGCATTTGCGGCATCAAATCGCTGACCGCAATATAGATAAATCCCGACGAAGCGAATACCAATACATACGGTATCCACGACTGCGCGCTATCCAGCAACAGATAGCCGACCACACCGCCCACGACTGCCATCAAGCCGGAAATAATGTTGTACACATAAGCGCGGGTGCGCGTAAAACCGGCGTTCAACAACACGATAAAGTCGCCTATTTCCTGCGGAATTTCATGCGCAATAATTGCCAGGCCCGTCATGATGCCCAGATGAGGATCAGCCAGAAAAGCTGCCGCAATCAGAATGCCATCGGTGAAATTATGCAGACTGTCACCAACCAAAATCATCCAGCCAGACGCGCCCGCTTCATGCGCATCGTGACCGTGGTGGTGACCATGGCCATCATGTTCGTGATGATGCGAGTGACGCAATATCGCCATTTTCTCCAGCAGGAAAAACGCCAGCAAACCGCCCAGCAACACAGCGAATAATGTGTGCGCATCCGCTTCAGATTCAAACGCTTCCGGCAATGCATGCAACAAGGATGTCGCCAGCAAAATTCCGACCGACAGGCTGACCATGCGGTCGACCAGTTTCGACAACAGCGAAAAGGAAAACAGCGCCGCAGCGGAAATGCTGAATACGCCAGAGATGGCGGTGGTCAACAGGATGGAAACGAGCGTGGAATTAATTTTGAATCTCAGTAGATGCAACAAGGTTGCAAATTAGAACATATCTCTATCATTTCAGCAAATGAAAAGCGCGACCTGCCTTTTGTAGGACATGCCGCGCTTTGAACTTTCTGCTTAAATCAATCAGGCAACGCCGTTCGCTTTGAGCCATGCAAGACATTGCGTCCAGCCTTCCTTGGCATCTGCCTCGACATAACTAGGACGATAATCCGCATGGAAGGCATGGCCGGAATTTTTAAATACGACGAATTCCGATTTGCTGCTGCCTTTGGCTAGCGCATCCTTCATTTCCACCACGGTGGTGACGGGGATGCCGCCATCTTGTGCGCCATACAAACCGAGTATCGGGGTCTTCAATTTGGCAGCGATATCGACGGGATGCGTAGGTGTCGCAGCGGTGCTGTTGCCGACCAAACGGCCGTACCAAGCGACGCCCGCTTTGACCTTGGGATTGTGCGCCGAGTACATCCACGTAATGCGTCCACCCCAGCAAAAACCAGTGATGCCTAACTTGGCGGTGTTGCCGCCATTCGCCTTAGCCCATGCGACGACCGCATCCAGATCGGTCATGACTTGCGCATCTGGCACTTTCATAATGACTTCCTTCTGCAATTCGGCCACCGTTTTGTATGCGCCAGGATCACCTTGTCGCACAAACAGACTCGGCGCCAAGGCTAGATAACCCAGCTTCGCAAAGCGTCGCGCGACGTCGGCGATATATTCATGCACACCAAAAATTTCAGAGATCACCAGAATCACCGGCAGATTGGTTTTGCCTTCTGGTTGCGCACGATAGACCGGCACGGCCTGGCCATTCACCATCACCGTCACTTCACCAACAATCAAACCTGTAGCGTCGGTCTTGACTACACTTTGCGCACACACAGGCAGCACTGCCGCGGCGAAGCCAGTACCTAGAGCCGTCTTGATAAAGCCGCGCCTATCGACACCACCGGACAACGGTGTTTTTGCGACCAGGCTATCGAAATCTTCTTTCATATTTTCCATGGCAATCCTCCAGTAAATAAAACAGTTAGACCTTCCAACTTGAAAAACATTTGCTACGGCATCGCATTACACAAACAAGCCCAACAAATGACAAAAATCAGTGCGCCTCATCCCAATTCTTGCCGACCCCAACTTCTGCGATCAGCGGCACCTTCAGTTGCGCGACATTGCGCATAAGCTCAGGCAGTTTTTCACGTACCAAGGCCAGCTCGGTTTCCGGAACTTCGAGCACCAGTTCATCGTGTACTTGCATGATCATTTTTGACTGCAGCTTTTCAGATTCCAGCCAGCCCTGCACGGCAATCATTGCCAGCTTGATCAAATCCGCCGCCGTACCTTGCATAGGCGCATTGATCGCCGCGCGCTCGGCGCCTTGGCGGCGCGGGCCGTTAGGTGAATTAATTTCCGGCAGCCACAGGCGACGGCCAAAGACTGTTTGCACATAACCGCGCGCTTTCGCTTCCAGGCGCGTTTCATCCATATAGCGTTTGACGCCTGAGAAACGGTAAAAGTATTTTTCGATGTAACTCTGTGCAGCTGAGCGTTCGATACCGAGATTGCCTGCCAGACCGAATGCACTCATGCCGTAGATCAAACCGAAGTTGATAACCTTGGCATAGCGACGCTGTTCGCTGCTGACCTCGGCTGCCTTCACGCCAAAAATCTCTGCCGCAGTTGCACGGTGAATATCTTCCCCTTCGGCAAACGCACGCAACATGTTTTCATCTTCCGAGATATGCGCCATGATGCGCAATTCGATTTGCGAATAATCGGCGGAAACAATCACGCTGCCGGCTGGCGCAATAAAGGCTTCGCGTATGCGGCGCCCTTCTGCATTCCGGATCGGGATGTTTTGCAGATTCGGCTCGTTGGAAGATAAACGTCCGGTAACCGCGACCGCCTGCGCATAATTGGTATGCACACGCCCGGTGGTCGGGTCGATCATTTTCGGCAGTTTGTCAGTGTAGGTCGACTTCAACTTGGACAGGCCGCGATATTCAAGCAAGGCCTTAGGCAGCGGATAATCCTCGGCAAGTTTTTGCAGCACTTCTTCATCTGTCGATGGCGCCCCTGAAGGCGTTTTCTTGACAACCGGCAGCTTCAATTTCTCAAAGAAGATTTCCCCTATCTGCTTCGGCGAATTCAAGTTGAAAGGCTGGCCGGCGAGCTCGTAAGCGGCTTGCTCAATCTCCATCATGCGCTTGCCTAGTTGATTCGATTGCGTTGCCAGCAAAGCCGGATCTATCAGCACGCCGTTACGCTCGACCTTCTGCAATACCACTGCGGTTGGCAACTCAACTTTTTCATAAATGAAGGTCAAGCCCTGATCGCCGCTCACATGCGGAAACATGCGCTGATGCAGTTGCAAGGTGATGTCCGCGTCTTCAGCCGCATATTCAGTGGCGCGCGCTATCTCGACCTGATCAAAACAAAGTTGCGACGCACCCTTGCCGCAGACATCCTGAAACGTAATCGTCTTGCGATTCAAATGGCGCAAGGCCAGGCTGTCCATATCGTGACTGCGATGGGATTCAAAAACGTAGGATTCGAGCAAAGTGTCGTGTTGAATGCCCCGCAAACTGATGCCATGATTGGCAAAAATATGGCTGTCGTACTTCAAATTTTGCCCGACCTTGGCTTTAGTTTCATCTTCCAACCATGCACGCAATTTTTCCAGCACATAGTCGCGCGACAATTGTTCAGGTGCATCCTGATAGCGATGCGCCACTGGAATATAAACGGCGACACCTGGCTCACAACACAAAGAGATGCCAACCAGTTGCGCCTGCATCGGTTCCAGCGAAGTTGTCTCGGTATCGACTGCGGTCAATGTTGCGGCATCGATTTTAGCCAACCAGCGATCAAGATCGGCTTCGGTCAATACAGTCTCGTAATGTTTTTCAACCTCAGGCAAATCTTCGCCAAACAATGCGCCTTGCGGGGCGATACCGGTTGTCGCATTCGGTGCAGCGCTTGCGGAGTCGGATGACTCAACATTGGCGGTCAACTCACGTAACCAGGTCTTGAAGCCATTGCGCTTGAAGAAAGCGATCATGGCCTCAACATCTTCCGGCTTTTGCTCCAGCGATTCTGCTATCGACTTCATGTGTGCAGACAAATCACAATCCGTTTTTACCGTGATCAAAACCTTTGCCTGCGGCAGCCAATCGAGTGCTCGACGCAGATTGTCGCCAACCACACCTTTGATCTCTGCCGCATGTTCCACGATGCCATCCAGCGTGCCGTATTGCGTCAGCCATTTCACTGCAGTTTTCGGTCCGACTTTTTCGACGCCCGGCACGTTATCTACGGTGTCGCCTATCAGTGTCAGGTAATCGACGATGCGCTCAGGCGGCACGCCAAATTTTGCAATCACACCTTCCCGATCAAGCTTTTCATTGCTCATCGTATTCACCAGCGTCACATGCTGATTGACCAGTTGCGCCAGATCCTTGTCGCCGGTCGAAATCACGGTCGTCATGCCATGTTTGACTGCCTCGACCGACAAGGTAGCAATCACGTCGTCCGCTTCTATCCCTTCCACCATCAAAATCGGCCAGCCCATCGCACTCACCGCTTCGTGAATGGGTTCAATCTGGCGTACCAGATCGTCCGGCATCGAAGCGCGTTGCGCCTTGTATTCAGCGTACAAATCATCGCGAAAGGTTTTCCCTTTGGCATCGAATACGCAAGCCATGCAGGCGCTTGGATAATCCTTGCGCAGGCGACGCAGCATATTGATCATGCCGTAGATGGCACCGGTAGGCGCACCTTCGGGTCCGCGCAAATCCGGCAGCGCATGGAAAGCGCGATACAAATAGCTGGAGCCGTCGACTAATAACAAAGTTTTATTCATAGGGATTCGGACATTCGGTAAGGGAGGCGGCCGGCTGAGCGCAAGGCAACTCATGGCAAACGGCTAAGATTATGGCAGAGTTTGGGGCGCTCATTATTTCGATTCCAGCGTCACGATCGGCACAGCTCGAGCATAATAAGAAGGCGCAAAGATTGGCATTATGGAAAGTCGAGTGGAATGCACGTGCACACAGTGAAACACAAACCGAACTATTTTCTGCAGGCATGGGCCGGTTTGCTACAATGAACCATATTAGTTTCCTTTCAACGACGGCTCATACATACATCATGCGCACATCCAAATTCTGGTCCCTTATTACGATTTCCGTAGCGGCAATCGCAACACCTCTGATTGTCAGCGCGCAATCGACGCAACCAAGCAAGGATTTCGCACCAGCACCGCCGCAAACGCAACGTCTGGAAGAAGGCGAAGCACCTGCCGTGACGATTCGCCAGCCAGACACACAAAAGAAAATTACCGAAAAAAAATCGCAGGGCAAAGTCACTGAAGTAAAAGTGCAAACCGGCAAAACCACCTACTACGCGAAACCGAACGACACGCCTGGTGCGATGCGCGGCGATGGCCAAAGCGATACTAATCGCCCAGTGCAATTTGAAGTCGGCACATTCGGCGGACCGAAAAGCACCACAGCACCAGAAACGGCACAGACATTGGCGCCCGCACCTGCGTCTGCAAAATAATCCGGCTGCAGAAATATTGCCGGCTATCGCCAGATAACGCACTCCGGTGCGTTATTTTTTGTTTTTGGATGACACGTATTTTTACGTAATACGCATTTTTATATATTCCCATGGCAGTTTTTACTCCGGTCAGTCTCGATGACCTCTCCTCGTGGATCACGCAATTCGATCTGGGCAAAGCGCTCGCGATCAAAGGCATTTCATCCGGGATCGAGAACAGCAACTTTTTCATCACCACCGAGCGCGGCGAATATGTGCTGACAGTGTTTGAAAAACTGACGTTCGAACAACTTCCGTTCTACCTGAACCTGATGCGCCATCTGGCTGAAGGCGGCGTATCGGTACCTGCGCCCATCGCCAATCGCAAAGGTTCCATCATCAATGAATTGCAAGGCAAACCGGCTTCGATAGTGACCAAGCTGGCAGGCCACTGCGAACTGGCACCCACACCCGTGCATTGCGCGGCCGTCGGTGCGATGCTCGCGTGCATGCATATGGCGGCAGAAGATTTTGAGATCCGCCAGCCGAATCTGCGCGGCATAGATTGGTGGAATGAAACCATGCCCGTCGTCATGCCCCACCTTTCTGACAACAACAAGCAATTATTGACGACGGAAATGGCTTTCCAAAATACATTTGCAGCTTCCGATGTGTTCAAGGAATTGCCTAACGGTCCTATCCATGCAGACCTGTTCCGCAATAACGTGATGTTTGACGGCGATCAGCTGAGCGGCTTCTTCGATTTTTATTTTGCCGGTTGCGATACCTGGCTATTCGACGTCGCCGTTACCGTCAACGACTGGTGTATCAATATCGAAAGTGGCGAACTGGATCAGGCACGCGTACGCGCGATGCTGGACGCGTATCACGAGATACGCCCATTTACCGCAGAAGAACAAATTGCCTGGCAACCGATGCTACGTGGCAGCGCACTACGCTTTTGGCTGTCGCGGTTGTATGATTTCCATATGCCGCGCGATGCTGAAATGTTGACACCGCACGATCCTGCGCATTTCGAACGGATACTGCGTTTGCGTATCGAGCAGGCAGCACCTGCACTTTTTGCGACGACTGGATGATGGATAAATTACCTGCAAAAACCGGTTGGCTCTGGGTAACGGAAGGCTTTGCGCTATTCCGCAAGCAGCCGGCTGAACTATCAACACTGTTCTTCGGCTACATGTTTCTGATGCTGGCACTCGGCATCATTCCCGTGATTGGCCAACTGATGCCACTGATACTGGTGCCCTTGTTTTCGATGACCTTCATGCATGCCTGCGTACAGATAGAAGCGGGCAAAAAAGTGTATCCCAATCTGCTGCTGGTCGGCTTCCGCTCGCCTTACGTGCGCAATCTGATCAAACTCGGCTCGCTGTATTTGCTGGCGGCGATCATCGCCATCGGCGCATCTGCCTTGATAGACGGTGGCGTATTCGTGCAAGCGATCACAGGTCAAATCGCGATTGATGCAGAAACCGTGCGTAACTCGAACATGACGCTGGCGATGCTGTTTTCTGCTGCCGTGTATATACCGGCGGCGATGGCGTTCTGGTACGCGGCACCGCTGATTGCATGGCAGGGTATGAGCGTAGGCAAGGCGATTTTCTACAGCTTCTTCGCTGTACGTCGCGCCAGTAAAGCATTTTTGATTTATGGCTTGGCATGGGTCACGATAGGGATGATATTCCCGGTCATCGTGAGTTCGATTTTCGGCATGCTGCTGAACTCGCCGAATGCTTCCATCTTCATTCTGATGCCAATCACGCTGGTGCTGACTGTCATCATGTATTGCTCGTTTTATCCGAGCTACACACACCTGTTCGGCCCGGCGCCAGACCCGTTGCCGACGAAAACGCAAGGGGCTTAAAAGCTGGGAGACGTCAAGAGACGCCTCTCCTCACAAAAAAACCTGCACAGGAATTTCTATCCTGCGCAGGTTTTTTATTTTTAACCAGGCATTTTATCCAGCTTGGCGATACTCAAATCCAGCAACTTCATCCCGTGCTTGCCGAAATTGATATGCGCACGTGCACTGCCTCCACTGCCTTCAATATTCACGATCACGCCTTCACCGAATTTTGCATGCGCAACTGATTCACCTATGCGCCAGCCGATGTCGATCTTGGTAATTGCCTGCGCAATCTTGTTGGAACCGGCACCCAAGGCATCTTCCCAGGCTGCTTTCGGATGTGCATACCAATGATGCTTTTGCTGCTGCACTTTTGGCAACAACCACTTCAATGACTCTTCCGGCATTTCATCGAAGAAGCGCGATTTCATGTTGTAGCGCGTCTGGCCATGCAGCATGCGAGTCTGTGAAAAGCTGATATACAAACGACGTTTGGCCCGCGTAATCGCAACATACATCAGGCGCCGCTCTTCTTCAACGCCGCCCTCTTCCTTCTGTGAATTTTCGTGCGGGAATAAACCTTCTTCGAGGCCGGTAATAAATACCGCATCGAACTCCAACCCCTTGGCCGAATGCACCGTCATCAATTGCAAAGCATCCTGTCCAGCCTGCGCTTGATTGTCGCCAGCTTCCAGCGACGCATGCGATAGAAATGCCGACAAAGGCGACATTACGGTGGGCAAAGGTGCATCTGCATCCAGCACCTCAATCCCATCCTGCGTCGCAATTGCCGGGCCAGCCATCTGTTCACTTTTCGGTCCTAGCAAAGCTGGCGCGTCATGGCCAAAACCTTCTTCTGAAACAAACAAGGTTGCTGCGCTGACGAGTTGCTCCAGATTCTCAACGCGATCAGCGCCTTCTCTCTCATTCTGATAATGCGTAATCAAACCGCTGGCATCCAGCACTACCTGCACCATTTCCGGCAGTGGAAGATGTTGACTCTCGAAACGCGCACCTTCAATCATTTTAATGAAAGCGCCTAGCGATGAACCCGCCTTGCCCGCAACATACGGCACCGCTGCGTACAAAGAAATATCGTACTGCTTGGCGGCATCCTGCAATTGCTCCAGCGAACGCGCGCCTATGCCACGCGTCGGGAAATTCACCACGCGCAAGAAAGCAGAATCATTGTGCAGGTTATCCATCAACTGCAGGTAGGCGATTGCATGCTTGACTTCAGCACGTTCAAAATAACGCTGGCCGCCATATACGCGATAAGGAATGCCAGCCGAGAACAGTGCATGTTCGATGACGCGCGATTGTGCATTCGAGCGATATAGCACTGCGATTTCGCTACGGGTGCCGCCTTCTGCGATCAAGCTTTTGGTTTCTTCGATGATCCACTGTGCTTCCTGCAAATCGCTGGTGGCTTCATAAATTCTCACCTGTTCGCCATGGCCGGCATCGGTATGCAGGTTCTTGCCGAGCCGCTTGGTGTTATTCGAGATAAGCGTATTAGCAGTATCGAGAATGTGCCCGTGCGAGCGATAATTCTGCTCCAGCTTGATCAGATTCTCTACCTTGAACTCACGCTCGAACGCAGCCATATTGCCAACGTTGGCGCCACGAAACGCATAAATGCTTTGATCGTCATCGCCGACGGCAAACACTGCGCCTTGCGTACCGGCCATCAACTTGAGCCAGTTGTATTGCAGGTTGTTGGTATCCTGAAATTCATCGACCAGAATATGCTTGAAGCGCGATTGATAATGCTCGCGTAGCGGCTGATTACGGCTCAACAGTTCGTAAGTACGCAACAACAATTCGGCGAAATCAACCACACCTTCACGCTGGCATTGTTGATCATAAATTTCGTACAGTTCAACCATCTTGCGGTTGTAGTCGTCGAACGCTTCAACATCGTGCGCACGCAAACCATTATCCTTCGCACCATTAATAAAATACATCAAAGTACGCGGCGGATATTTTTCATCGTCGATGTTGTTCGCTTTCAGCAAACGCTTGATCATCGATAACTGGTCCTGCGAATCCAGAATCTGAAAAGTCTGCGGCAAGGCTGCATCGCGATAATGTGCGCGCAGCAAGCGATTACACAATCCGTGAAAGGTCCCTATCCACATGCCGCGCGTATTGATCGGCATCATCGCCGACAAGCGCGTCATCATTTCCTTCGCCGCCTTGTTGGTAAATGTCACCGCGAGTATGCCGCCAGGTGACACTTGCCCAGTCTGTATCAACCATGCGATGCGCGTTGTCAGTACGCGTGTTTTGCCGGAGCCGGCGCCAGCTAGAATCAGCGCCGGTTGTGCCGGCAAAGTGACAGCCGCGAGCTGCTCGGGATTGAGATTGTGAAGAAGATTTTGCATCTATCGATTATACCGGCACTGGGTAGTTATACAGTGCTGAATGCAGACTCATTCTTAGCGAAAATTCATCTGTTACCGAATGACATGCGCCTATGCAATTTGCAAAAACAGTGGGCAAAAAAAAGCCTGCGCTTCATGCAACAAACCATGTTGAATGGAAAACAGGCACTTTGATTTTCTACCTAAACGCGCATTCAAAAACACGCGCAGTGGAGGAAATTATTTTGCGAACAGATTGGTGAATGCGCGCGCCGCGGCTTGCGGATCGCCAGCCAAATAAACACTGCTGATGGCTGCGACCATATCCGCACCATTCTTGACCAGTGACGCTGAGTTCTCTTTTGTCATGCCACCAATGACACAACTAGGTACTTTTCCTTGTGCTTTCCAGTCCGCAACGATGTTGGGATCTGTAGTTACCGGATATTTTTTTACCTTGGATGGATAAAAACCGCCGAATGCAACATAGCTTGCACCAGCCGCTTCAGCTGCTTGCGCCATGTCCAGACTGCCGTAGCAGGAAGCTCCAAGAATTTTGCTAGGGCCGATGGCCTTGCGCACCTCTGCAACGGCCATATCAGTACCACCCACATGGATGCCGTCGGCATCAAGCTCCATGCAGAGGTCTATATAGTCATTGATGATGAACGGGCATTGATAACTTTTAGCGAGTGCCTGCAGGCATTCGGCTTGTTCGCGACGCAAAACTGCGTCTGCAGTTTTATGCCTATATTGCAGCAGCGAGACGCCGCCTTTCAATGCGAGTTCAGTGATTTCGAGTAACTTGCGGGTGTCGTCCCAATCTGGGGTGACGAGATACAAACCTTGCATGCTGTTCTTCCTGACTATTCTGTAAATCGACTGTAATTTTGAGTTTTACTTGACCACACGTCCGGCCATAGGCGAAGACGGCGATGCCGAGAAACGTTTGGCGATACGGCCAGCCAGGTAAGCATGGCGACCGGCATCAATACCCAACTTCATCGCATGTGCCATACGCACAGGATCTTGTGCACCAGCAATTGCGGTATTCATCAACACACCATCACAACCGAGTTCCATCGCAATGGCTGCATCGGATGCTGTACCGACGCCTGCATCAACAATGACCGGGACTTTGGATTGTTCGATGATCAGTGACAAATTCCACGGATTCAAAATACCCATGCCGGAGCCGATCAAGGATGCGAATCGGGTCGTCGCTGCAATAAACCATGACGTCGAAACCGTCTTTGACCAAAGTCTCGGCGGCTTTTAATGTTTCCGGCATGTTCGGGAACAGCGTCTTTTCGTCGCCCAACACTTCAAGTTTGCAAAGCTTGTGACCGCCGAGAATTTCACGGCCCAGTTGCAGCGTATAAACCGCATCAGCAGCGTTGTAGCAGCCGGCCGAGTTCGGCAATAGCGTAAATTCGGACGGCGGCAACACATCGAGCAAGCTCGGTGCATTCGGGTCCTGGCCGATATTGACGCGACGGATTGCGACGGTGACGATTTGTGCGCCACTGGCGAGACTCGCTTCGCGCGTTTCATTCAAATCTTTGTACTTGCCGCTACCAACCAGCAAACGTGAACGGTAAGTGGTACCAGCGATGACGAACGGTTCGTCTGTAAATGTTGAGGTGCTCATGGATGATCCTGTTTCGGTATTCGATTTAGTCATTTGAAAAACGCGTTACATTGAAGCGGCGTCTTGCAAAAATATTCTGCTGTGGCGTCAGCCGCCGCCTATCGCACGTACGACATCGACCTGGTCGGCCGATTGCAACTGACGGTCTTGCCATTGGCTGCGCGGCACAATTTGGCGGTTGATTGCTACCGCGACAGCCTTACCGGACAAGGACAGTTTTTCAATCAGCACTTCAACGTTCTGATTTGGCTCAATCTCGTAAGCCGCGCCGTTTAATTCGATCTGGATCATTGCTTTACTATTTTCACTGAGGGCACAGCGCCGATTAATCAATCTGAATTCGTCAGATCAAGACATCATGTTCTGCTGGATCAACATCAGCAATGCGCGGTCACGAGGACATTGCTGTTCGTCTGCCGTCAATTTCCTCGATCTCTCAGCTTGCGCCCGACAAAAAGAGCGCCATTACTTAAAAAGCAAGATCAAGATCAATCAACGAAGACCAGAATTCTACCCGCATTTGCCCTATCAGCGGCAATGCGGAGCGCTTCGTCACTTATAATGCTTGATTCGATTCAATTCTTTCAAAATCATGGAATTAGCAAAATCTTTCGATCCAGCCGACATTGAAGCATTCTGGCGCACCGAATGGGAAAAACGCGGCTATTACGCCGCGACCACCGATGCCGACAAACCTGCATTCAGCATTCAGCTACCGCCGCCTAACGTCACCGGCACGCTGCATTTGGGTCACGGCTTCAATCAAACCATCATGGACGGTCTGACCCGCTATCACCGCATGCGCGGCTTCAACACGGCATGGATTCCAGGCACCGATCACGCCGGTATCGCCACGCAAATCGTGGTCGAACGCCAACTCGACGCGCAAAAAATCACGCGTCATGATCTCGGCCGTGAAAAATTCATAGAAAAAGTCTGGGAGTGGAAAGAAAAATCCGGCTCCACCATCACCGGTCAAATGCGCCGTCTTGGCACATCGCCAGACTGGAGTCGTGAATACTTTACGATGGATGAGCCACGCTCGAAAGTCGTCACAGAAGTTTTCGTGCGTCTGGTCGAACAAGGTTTGATCTATCGCGGCAAGCGTCTGGTCAACTGGGATCCGGTGCTCGGCACCGCTGTCTCGGATCTGGAAGTCGTGTCGGAAGAAGAAGACGGCCATATGTGGAACATTCGCTATCCATTGGCGGACGGTTCGAAATATAAATTCCCGATTGCCTTCGATGAAGAAGGCAAAGCAACCGAATGGGAAGAGCGCGACTTCATCGTCGTCGCCACCACACGGCCGGAAACCATGCTGGGCGACGTCGCAGTGGCCGTCGATCCTAGCGATGAACGTTATCAACATCTGGTTGGGAAATTACTACATCTGCCTTTGTGCGATCGCACGATCCCGCTCATTGCCGACGATTATGTAGACAAGAATTTCGGCACAGGCTGCGTAAAAATTACGCCGGCACATGACTTCAACGATTACGCAGTTGGTCAACGCCACAATCTGGACAAGATCAGCATCCTGACGTTGGATGCGAAGATCAACGATGCCGCACCGGTCGCTTATCAAGGCATGGACCGCTACATCGCACGTAAGCAAATCGTCGCCGATCTCGATGCACAAGGTTTGCTTGATCTGGTCAAGCCACACAAATTGATGGTGCCGCGCGGCGATCGCACGAATGCGGTAATCGAACCTATGCTGACCGATCAATGGTTTGTGGCAATGAGCAAACCGGCACCGGAAGGCACCCACTTCCCCGGCAAATCAATCACTGAAGTCGCGCTGGAAAAAGTCGCCAGCGGCGAAGTGAAAATGCTGCCTGAGAACTGGACCAACACCTACAACCAGTGGCTGAACAACATTCAAGACTGGTGTATTTCGCGTCAATTATGGTGGGGACATCAAATCCCGGCCTGGTATGACAGCGAAGGAAAAGTTTACGTTGGTCGCAACGAAGAAGAAGCAAAAGCCAAGGCTGCAGCAGCTGGTTACAACGGCGTGTTGACGCGTGACGAAGACGTGCTCGACACGTGGTTCTCTTCGGCGCTGGTACCGTTCTCCACACTCGGCTGGCCTGAAGAAACACCTGATTTCAAAACCTTCCTGCCATCGTCTGTGCTGGTCACCGGTTTCGATATTATTTTCTTCTGGGTCGCGCGCATGGTCATGATGACCACGCATTTCACTGGGAAAGTGCCATTCAACACGGTGTATGTACATGGTTTGATCCGCGACAGCAGCGGACAGAAAATGTCCAAGTCGAAAGGCAATACACTAGACCCTATCGATTTGATCGATGGCATCAGCGTGGATGATCTGGTGGCAAAACGCACAGTCGGCCTGATGAATCCCAAGCAGGCTGCGAGCATCGAGAAAGCCACACGCAAAGAATTCCCGGCTGGTATCGCCGCCTACGGTACCGACGCATTGCGCTTCACGATGGCGAGCTATGCATCGCTGGGGCGCAACATCAATTTCGATCTGGCGCGTGCTGAAGGCTATCGTAACTTCTGCAACAAGTTGTGGAACGCGACGCGCTTTGTATTGATGAATTGCGAAGGTCACGATTGCGGCTTCCGCGATGCGCCATGCGCTGCCGGCGATTGCGCAGTGGATGGAAAAGCAGGTGGTTACACCGACTTCTCACAAGCGGATCGCTGGATCGTTTCCAAGCTGCAGCGCACGGAAGCGGATATCGCCAAAGGTTTTGCCGACTACCGTTTCGACAATATCGCATCGTCCTTGTATCAGTTCATCTGGGATGAATATTGCGACTGGTATCTGGAAGTTGCGAAGGTACAAATCCAGACCGGTACTGAAGCGCAACAACGCGCAACGCGTCGTACTTTATTGCGCGTGCTGGAAACCATCTTGCGTCTGGCGCATCCGGTAATTCCATTCATCACTGAACAATTGTGGCAAACCGTTGCGCCATTGACCGGTCACAAAATGAATATGGCTGGCGACGCAGTGCACGATTCCATCATGATGCAGCCATATCCGGAATCGCAAGCCGGCAAGATTGATGAAGAAGCCGAAGCATGGATGCATGAATTGAAAGCCATGACGGACGCCTGCCGCAATCTACGTGGTGAAATGCAATTATCCCCAGCGCTGCGCGTACCGCTGGCGATGGAAGCGACCGATGCTGCGCAAACTGAGCGCCTGCGATCGTTCGCTCCTTACCTGCAAGCATTGGCAAAACTGTCGGAAGTGAATGTCGCTGAAACATTGCCAGAATCGCCGGCACCGGTTTCTATCGTAGGTACCGCGAAGCTGATGTTGAAAGTGGAGATCGATGTCGCCGCTGAACGCGAACGTTTAAGCAAAGAAATCGCGCGTCTCGACGGTGAAATCACCAAAGCCAACAGCAAGCTCGGCAATGAAAGTTTCGTCGCACGTGCGCCGGTACAAGTGGTGGCACAAGAGAAAGAACGCGTTACCAATTTCTCAGCGACACTGGAAAAATTGCGCGAGCAATTCGCCAAGTTATAATACGAACTTCAAGTAAATTTAGCGCCGTATGCGGCCTGCATTTTTGCGCAAGTAAAAACGCAGGCATCAAGAAAAACGCCTGAGTTCAGCAATGAAGTCAGGCGTTTTTTATTGTGGATTTGATTAAAAATTATTTACACGAATGAGAGTGTCATTCCCGGTAAAGCAACGCCGGAAAATGCAGTCGACCATGTCTGCCCCGCCTTGACCGGATAAGCATCCGTCAACGTGCCAGTGGTAATTACTTCACCCGCAGCCAGCGATTCGAACTGAGGCTGCATCTTCAAGGTTTCATGCAAATTCAGCAAAGCGTGCAGCGGACTGTCCAGCACGTTGCTGCCAAAACCGGCGCTATGCAGCGTGAATTCTGCGCCTTCACTATACGACAGCGAAACGCTGGCAGCAGTCAGAATGTCCGCCAGATTACGCCGCGTAGCCGACGACAACATATGCGGCTCGCCTATGATCAGGCTGCCATGCAAACCGAATGCAGCGACGGCATCGGCCGCCTCAAACTTCCAGTCAGGAAACGGACAGGCTACCAGCTCGAAACCATGCGCCATCCATTCTATGCAATCCGCCATATCCGCCAGCGTTGCATTTTTCCTGGGTGCCTTGCGAAGTTTGAACACTATCTCCGGCTCGATACGTGGCTGTACTGAACCGACCAAACTTTGCACGCCATGATTGCTTTCCGCATAACGCACAGTGTCGTCATACATATGCGACCAGATCGGTCCGGTGATCGGCTCACGCTCGCCATAATTCGGCCAAATCTTGCGATTGGTAAAACCGATCTTGCGGCCTATAGGCGTCTCGCCTTGAGCGGTGCGGATATCGACGATGCACTTGGCAATATCGTAGCCGTCGGCAATCGACAAAGAGGTTTCCTTGCTGACACACGAAATTTTCTGAGAATTCGCGCGGGCATCCAGTAATTGGTGCGCGTAGCGGTTGGCTTGGGTAGACATCAACATGGCAGACTCGCGCAGAGAGGTGGGAAGCAAATGGATTGCATTAGACGCAACATTCTTACACAAGGTTCCCATCCTGCAAAGATACAAACTCTGCATGCCAGGTGAAAATTATTAATGCAAAAAGGCTATTTGATTCATACGTCAAAGATACTTTTCCTGAGCATTTGCATGGCAAGCGGGTTCTCAACCTTGTTTGCGCAAGCGCGCCAAAAACCTGTCCAGCTGATTGGCAAATGCACGGATATCACTCTGGCTAAATGCTGCAGGGCCGCCGGTATCAACACCGCTGCTGCGCAACTCATCCATGAAGGTGCGCATCGTCAGGAATTGCTCAATATTGTCCTTGGTATAAAAATCGCCACGCGGATTCAGCGGATGGCCACCTTTCTCCAACACGTCAGAGGCCAATGGAATATCGGCGGTGATAACCACATCACCCGCCTCCACCAGACGCACGATTTCATTGTCGGCCACATCGAATCCGGCCGGCACTTGTATTGCCTTGATGAAACGCGAAGGCGGCGTGCGCAATAATTTGTTGGCGACAAGCGTAACTTGCACTTCCAGCCGATCGGCGACGCGAAACAACACGTCCTTGATCACATTGGGACAGGCGTCGGCATCTACCCAGATTTGCATGGAATTCTTTCAGATGACATAAAGCGCGGTGCAATTCTTGCAGCGCCAGCAGTGCGGATATTACTGTCCGCCCCACAACTCGCCGTTAGGGCCGGTTTGCGGTGCCGTGACACCAAAGTGGGCATAAGCCACCGGCGTTGCAATACGGCCACGCGGCGTGCGCTGCAGGAAACCTTGTTGAATCAGATACGGCTCCAGCACGTCTTCAATCGTGTCGCGTTCTTCGCCGATTGCTGCCGCCAGATTATCGAGACCAACCGGACCACCGTTGAATTTGAACAGCACGGCTTCCAGCAGTTTTCTATCCATCACATCGAAGCCGACCGCATCGACGTCAAGCATCACCAGCGCAGCATCAGCCATGGCCTTGGTAATTTCACCATTGCCTTTGACTTCGGCATAATCGCGCACACGGCGCAGCAGTCGATTCGCGATACGCGGCGTACCGCGACTGCGTTTGGCAATTTCAAACGCGCCTTCTTCATCGATGGGCGCATTCAACAAGGATGAACTGCGCGTGACTATCTTGGTCAATTCGAGCGGCGTGTAAAACTCCAGTCGCGCCACAATGCCGAAACGATCGCGCAAAGGATTGGTCAGCATGCCGGCGCGCGTGGTGGCGCCGACCAAGGTGAACGGCTGCAAGTCGAGGCGCACTGAACGCGCGGCAGGGCCTTCGCCGATCATGATGTCGATCTGATAGTCCTCAAGTGCAGGATACAAAATTTCTTCGACCACAGGTGACAGCCGATGTATCTCGTCAATGAACAAGACGTCGTTGGCTTCGAGATTAGTCAGCAGCGCGGCCAGATCGCCGGCGCGTTCCAGCACCGGGCCGGAAGTCTGGCGCAGGTTGACACCCATTTCACGCGCGATGATGTGCGCCAATGTTGTCTTTCCCAAACCCGGCGGGCCGAACAATAAAGTGTGGTCGAGTGCTTCGCGTCTTTGCTTGGCGGCAGTGATGAAAATTTCCAGCTGGCCACGGATTTTTTCCTGGCCTACATATTCGTCCAGATGTTTGGGACGCAGTGCGCGCTCGATCGCTTCTTCATTTGCTGAAGCTGGGGTGGCGGCAATAATGCGTTGTTCGCTGAAGTCGTCGGTTTGAATGCTCATGGTCGCATTGTAGCGTGTGAGTCGTTGAATTTAATCAGGCGTGAATTAAGACGTGAATCAAATCGTAAATATAAGCGTTAATGCTTATGAAAAATCTACGCTCACGCTTTCGACAAAGCCTTCAGCGCCAGCTTGATACCATCGGAAACACCAGTGCCAGCCGGCACCTGCTTCATCGCCAGCAAAGCTTCCTTGTCGGAATAGCCCAGCGCCAGTAATGCATTCAAGATGTCAGACGTCGCATCGCTGTTGATCGCACCACCAGCCGCGCCCAGATCCGCGCCGAGCTTGCCCTTCAATTCCAGCAGCAGACGCTCGGCAGTTTTCTTGCCTATACCTGGAATCTTGGTCAATCTTCCGGCTTCTTGCATCGTGATGGCATGCGACAAATCGGCGACCGACATGCCGGATAAAATCGACAATGCAGTACGTGCACCTATGCCGGTGATCTTGACCAGTTGCTTGAACACATTGCGCTCTTCGGCGGTGCCAAAACCGAACAAGATGTGCGCATCTTCCCGCACAGTCAGATGCGTCAACAAAACAACTTTTTCACCAAGGCCGGGCAAGTTATAAAAGGTGCTCATAGGCACATTGACTTCGTAACCGATGCCGTTGCAATCGACCAGCAATTGCGGTGGATTTTTCTCAAGCAGAATTCCGGAAAGACGACCTATCATCGTGACGACCTTGAATAGAAATGAGGGAATATTTTTGTTCTGTTACTACTCACGACGCGAGCGATGAGCTGGCACATTATCCAACCAGACGACCGCCACGCACGCGCAAACCTTTTTTCGCCAACTCGGGAGCCAACGCACCCAGCGCAGCCAATGCCTCACCACTATGCGCATGACAAATTGCCACGCCCAAAGCATCGGCAGCATCAGTACCTGGCAAGCCGGATAAATTCAGCAAGCGTTGCACCATATCCTGCACCTGCGCTTTTTGCGCCTTGCCTTGTCCCACGACCGCTTGCTTGACCTGCAACGCAGTATATTCAGCAACGAACAAGTCAGCGCTCACCAATGCGCAAATCGCTGCGCCACGGGCTTGTCCGAGAAGCAGCGTCGATTGCGGATTGACGTTAACAAAGACTTTTTCTATCGCAGCGCAATCCGGATTGTAGGTTGCAATGACTTCCGTAACACTGACGAGGATGGTTTTCAGACGTTGCGGCAGATCGGCATCCGGCGTCTTGATGGTGCCGGATGCGACGTAGCTGAGCTTGTTGCCATGCTTCTCGATCACACCGAAACCGGTAGTACGCAAGCCGGGGTCGATGCCGAGAATTCTCATGGGATATGTGGGCAGAGTTAAATGTAATGCGACGGTTATCGCATCAAGTTTTTTGCTTAATTTTTGCTTAACTCTTTGATTAATGACGGAAATGACGGGTGCCGGTCAACATCATTACGATGCCGTGCTCGTCAGCAGCATCGATCACTTCCTGATCGCGCATCGAACCGCCCGGATGAATCACCGAAGTCGCACCAGCTTCCACCACTACATCCAAACCATCGCGGAACGGGAAGAAAGCATCGGATGCAACGGCGGTGCCGACCAGCGACAAGCCTGCATTCTGTGCCTTGATCGATGCGATACGTGCCGAATCGATACGGCTCATCTGACCTGCGCCTACGCCCATCGTCATGGCGTTCGCGCAAAACACGATCGCATTCGATTTGACGAACTTGGCGACACGCCATGCAAACATCAGGTCTTGCAATTGCTGTGGTGTTGGTTGCTTCTTGCTGACGATTTTGAGTTCAGCCAATGCAACGTTTTTTGCATCGGGCGATTGCACCAGCAAGCCACCACCTACGCGTTTGAAATCGTAGTTATTGACGGCCGCATTGCCAGTACTCGCAAGCGGGATTTCCAGCAAGCGAACGTTTTGTTTCGCTGCGAATATGTTCTTTGCCTGCTCGGTAAACGATGGCGCGATCAACACTTCAACAAATTGCTTGGCAACTGCTTCCGCGGCATTGCCATCGACTTCGCGATTGAAAGCGATGATGCCGCCGAAGGCCGAAGTCGGATCGGTTTGCAGCGCTTTGCTGTATGCCTCGAAAGGCGTAATACCGATCGCAACACCGCAAGGATTGGCGTGCTTGATGATGACGCATGCTGATTCGTCAAAAGTCTTGACACACTCCCACGCTGCATCAGCGTCGGCGATATTGTTGTACGACAGTTCCTTGCCTTGCAATTGCGTGTAGTTCGCCAACGCGCCAACTTGTGGATTACTCTCGCGATAGAAGGCTGCGGATTGATGCGGGTTTTCGCCGTAACGCATTTCCTGCACTTTATCGAAATGCAGATTCAAGGTGGTCGGATACGCACTGCGTGTTGCGTGTTTTTTGTCGTCGCCCAGCGAGGTAAAATAATTCGTGATCGCGCCATCGTACTGCGCGGTATGCGCGAATACTTTTTTCGCCAAAGTGAATTTGGTTTCAAAAGTTACTTCGCCTTTGTTCGCATGCAACTCGCGCAATACTTGTGCGTAGTCGGATGGATCACAAATGACGGCAACGTCTTTATGATTTTTGGCTGATGAACGCAACATCGCAGGGCCGCCAATGTCGATGTTTTCAATCGCATCTTCCAGCGAACATTCTGCGCGTGCAATTGTTTGCTGAAACGGATACAGATTAACGACCACCATATCAATGGTTGGAATGCCATGCGTTTCCAAAGCCGCTACGTGCTCAGGGAAATCGCGGCGCGCCAAAATGCCGCCATGTACTTTAGGGTGCAAGGTCTTGACACGGCCGTCGAGCATTTCCGGGAAGCCGGTGTAGTCGGCAACTTCGGTGACCTTGATGCCGTTTTCAGCCAGCAATTTTGCGGTGCCGCCAGTGGACAGAATGTTGACGCCCATCTCGGACAATGCGCGCGCAAAATCGAGCACGCCAGTCTTGTCGGAAACGGAAATGAGAGCTTGTTTGATCATGATGAAAATATCTGGAGTAATTATTTGGAGTAATTTAAATAAGATAAAGGCGCGATGTGATGCGCTCGTTAGCGGATTCTGGCAGCTTGCGGCCTTACGCCCTTAGCTTATTTGCTTCTTGCGAATATCGAGAAGCAAAAGATTACAACGGGGTTGTACAACGATACTCGAAACAACTTAAAAATTTTTACAGCAATTTTTTAAACGACATCTACAACGGCATTCAGGATTGCAGCTACAGCCTTGCTTACAACATATCGTGCTGCTGTAATTTCTTGCGCAGCGTATTGCGGTTGATGCCCAGCATGTCAGCCGCGTGTGACTGATTGCCTTCAGCACGCTCCATCACTGCTTCGAGTATCGGCTTCTCGACAGTGAACACCACCATCTCGTAGACGTTTGACGGCATTTGCTCGCCCAGATCCTTGAAATATTTTTCCAGGCTTTTCTTGACGACGTCTTGAATATTATCTTTGCTCATGTGCTTGGTTGATTGCGCGTTTTTATAATCGTTTTTATAAATTCTCGAAACCTGCCTTGTCATTTCAAACAAGGCCAGTCCCGGTAATCAGGCGGCCAACTTTTCTTCAGTCGGACGATATTGTAACCGTTCGCCGTGCGTCAGCTGCAAATCAAAAAAGGTATCCACCGCAGCCAATTGCTGTTCACAGTCTTCCAGACAATTCATTTGCTGGCGGAATTCTTCACCGCCTATCAATTCACGGACATACCAACCGATATGTTTGCGCGCAGTCCGCACGCCCAAATACTCACCGTAAAAAGCATAATGCGCGCGCAGATGTTCATCCATCAAGACACGCACTTCCGAAATCATCGGAGCAGGCAAGTACGTACCTGTACGCAAATAGTGATCGATTTCGCGAAATATCCATGGCCGCCCCTGCGCGGCGCGACCAATCATGATCGCATCCGCGCCGGTCGTTTCCAGTACGAACTTGGCTTTCTCCGGCGTCGTGATATCGCCATTCGCCACCACTGGAATAGCTACTGCCGCTTTGACTGCCGTGATCATCTCGTACTCTGCATCACCGCTGTAACCGTCGGCACGCGTACGACCATGCAAGGTCAACATCGCGATACCACTTTGCTCGGCGATGCGCGCAATATTTAGTGCGTTCTTGTGCGCTCTATCCCAGCCCGTGCGAAATTTCAGCGTGACCGGGACATTCACCGCCGACACGACCGTTTCGAGTATCTCCGCCACCAGTGATTCGTGTTGCAACAAGGCAGAACCACACCAGCTGTTGCAGACTTTTTTGACCGGGCAGCCCATATTGATGTCGATGATTTGCGCACCACGATCAACATTGAATTTTGCACATTCAGCCAGCATCGCAGGATCAGCACCGGCGATCTGTACTGCCTTGGGCTCGACCTCGCCATCATGATTTGTCCTGCGAGTGGATTTGTCAGTCGCCCACAAACGCGGATTCGATGCGGCCATTTCCGACACTGCATACCCAGCACCCAATTGTTTGCACAACTGGCGGAACGGCCTATCCGTTACCCCTGCCATAGGGGCAACAAATACATTGTTCGGTAGGGAGTAAGGGCCGATATTCACGGAACAGGCTGGTAACAGGGAAAGCGCTATTTTATCTGCATCCGCCTGAGGGGCTGCCGTGTTTTAGCTCAAATCTAATGAAACAAGATGAAATACGACAAACCTTGCGCTCCGTATTTAGCGAAATCACTTTTTGTTATCAATCTGCTTACTTCAAAGACCTATGCCAGATTATCGCTTTCATCCAGTGCGGCATGCGAAAGATGGGCCACGTCGGCCCATTTCAGTATCTGGAATTTTGTACCGTCCCAAATCACGCGATTAATGCTGGCATTCAGCACATCAAAATCACGAGGATGTTCGTAACCCATATTGTTGGCACGACGATAGACGGAATCGAGTACGCCGCCATGCGTCACGACAGCCACTTTGCGATAACCGCTGGCCAAGGCCGTAATCGCGGCAATCGCACGCGTTGAAAATTCACGCAAAGTTTCCGCATGGAACTCGCCTTGAGGATAGCGTGCATCTATATCGCGTCTTTGCCAGGCGGCGTAATCTTCCGGGAAGCGAGCTTTGATGTCTGGATGAATCAAGCCTTCGAACGCACCGAAGCAGCGTTCGCGCAAACCCTTATCCAACTGAATATGCATTCCACGCGGAATCGCAATGCCTTGCGCAGTACCGAATGCGCGTTTCAAGTCGCTGGAAAAAATCGCATCCAGAGGCTCGTTCAGCAAGGCACGTCCCAACGCGGCAACCTGGCGCACTCCTTCACGATTCAAATCGATGTCGGTATGCCCTTGCAAACGCTTCTCGACATTCCAATCGGTTTCGCCGTGGCGAATCAACAATATTTCAGTCATGTTCTCAGTGTATTAAATCGACACGTCTGGATTCAATGCATACCATCCTGACAGGCTGGCTTGTTCTAATACATGCCCGGCAATCGCTTCACGAACTTGCGCGCCGGTGAACTTGGTCTCGACCGGCACCTGAGCAATATCCAGCGCGTACAAGGTGAACACGTAGCGATGAGCTATGGAATCGTTCCAGGGTGGACAAGGGCCGTCGTAACCGAAATAATCGCCTGCCATCTGCGCATCTTGCGCAAACCAGCCGGTGTAATCATTCAAGCCCTGCCGTGGATTAATCTGTGCACCGGCGATTGGCGAGTCGGCAATCGCCGGGCCGGATTTGCCGCGAGGCGTCACGCCCGAGCAAAACGAAGCAGCAGCTATCTGCGTTGTATTTGCAGGCAAATCAACTAATACCCAATGAAAGAAATCGACGCGCGGCAAATCGGCGGGCACAGTTTTACATTCTTGATTCACATCATCGCCGCGCGACGGCACATCAGGATCGTGAACAATCAACGCCAATGCTTTGGTGCCGGCAGGTACGCCGCTCCACGCCAGATGCGGATTTTTATTGTTGGATAGTGCAACGTGTGTCGCCGGATCGATCACGCAAAATGCGTACTCGCCTGGAATGGCCGCGCCGTCTTTGAAAGAATCACTCCATAGCTTCATCATGTACTCAACTCTCGGTTTGTGATTTATGTAGGATGACTGCCAAATACTTTTTCAATATTAATCGCGCACTACGACATCATTTTAAATCGACGGCTTGACCTGCAACCAAAACGTTACCGGCCCGTCGTTGGTTAGCGATACTTGCATGTCGGCGCCAAACTGACCTGTCGCCACGCGCGTATGCTTCTGTCCTGCTTGCAGAACAAAATAATCAAACAAGGCGCACGCCAATTCAGGTGCGGCAGCCGGCGTAAATGACGGGCGCGTTCCGGATTGCGTATTCGCCGCCAAAGTGAATTGCGGCACCAGCAACAAACCGCCGGCAACATCCATCACACTGCGATTCATCTTGCCCGCATCGTCGGAAAATACACGATACGACAACAGCTTGCTGAGCAAGGCATCCGCTTCTTTTTCAGAATCGCCACGCTCGGCGCACACTAACACCATCAAACCGGCATCAATTGCCCCAACCGTCACCCCGTCCACCACAACGCTGGCATGCATCACGCGCTGCAACAAGGCAATCATGCGGCGACTTTATAAAGATTTATTGCGAATGACACTTTGATCACGACAAAGTGACGCGCGCAAATTTACGCTTACCAACTTGCACCACGACTGTCCCTGCATCAACTTTCAAACCCTTGTCGCTAACAACCGTACCATCGATACGCACACCACCCTGCTCCACCATGCGTAAAGCTTCCGACGTCGATGGGCACAGATTTGCCTGCTTCAACAATTGACCTATACCGAGCGGTGCGCCGCTCAAAGCGACCTCAGGAATCTCGTCCGGAATACCGCCTTTGGAGCGATTGACGAAATCGGCTAGTGCGTCTTCTGCCGCTTGCACAGAATGAAAGCGCGCCACGATTTCCTGCGCGAGCAAGACTTTGACATCGCGCGGATTGCGACCGCCTTCGATTTCCTTCTTGAACTGTGCAATCTCTGCCAAAGAACGGAACGACAGCAATTCGTAGTAACGCCACATCATCACATCGGAAATACTCATCAGCTTGGCAAACATCGTATTGCCCGGCTCGGTAATGCCGATGTAATTGCCTTTGGACTTGGACATCTTCTCGACGCCATCCAGGCCTTCCAGCAAAGGCATGGTCAAAATGCACTGCTGCTCCTGACCGTAACTTTTTTGCAATTCGCGCCCGACCAGCAAATTGAATTTTTGATCAGTACCGCCCAATTCGAGGTCAGATTTCAGTGCGACCGAATCGTAACCTTGCATCAATGGATACAAAAATTCATGCAGCGAAATTGGCGTATTCGAATGGAAACGTTTGGTGAAATCTTCACGCTCCAAAATGCGCGCCACCGTGTATTTGGCCGACAATTCGATCATCCCGCGTGCGCCCAGCGGATCACACCATTCGGAGTTGTAACGAATCTCGGTGCGCGACGGATCCAGCACCAGGCTGGCTTGCGCGAAGTAAGTCTTCGCGTTTTCGTCGATTTGCTCTTTCGTCAGCGGCGGACGCGTAATGTTACGACCGGATGGATCGCCGATCATGGACGTAAAGTCGCCGATCAAAAATATTACTTGATGGCCCAGATCTTGCAACTGACGCATCTTGTTTAATACGACGGTATGGCCCAGGTGCAAATCCGGTGCAGTCGGGTCCAGACCGAGTTTGATGCGCAAGGGTTTGCCGCTTTGTTCGGAGCGCGCCAGTTTTTGGGCGAATTCGGATTCGATTAACAATTCTTCAACGCCGCGCTTGGCGACCGTCAAGGCCTCTTGTACCGAGTCGGAGAGAGGCAATTGCACCGGTTTGCTGCTAGAAGAAACATCCATATCGCGAATTTTAATTTGTAAAGTTTGTAATAAACGGGAGTAACAAAAGCTGAAGTAGGTACAATGCTTTTTTTATTTTATTTTCAGAGACTTATTTCGTTGCCACGCATCAACAAATCACGGCATCGGAAAGAGAAACTGAACAAACGGCAGATTTTAACTTATTGCATGTTCACATTAAATAAATTACTGAGCGTTAGCTCCAGCAGCAAAAATCTCTTACTCGGCTCTTCTCGCAAAACACGCATTGTTTCTGGCTCCGCACTCTTGCTGGCCGTCTGTGCTTTCGGTGCGGTTGGCGTTGCGCCTATGGCACCCGATGCAGCCGACTTGCCAATCAAATCCATCACGCAGGAATTGACTCTGCCGGAACTGGCAGATCAAATTGCCGCGCTCGAAAGCAGTCGCCAAAACTATATCAGCGAAGAACGCGTGCGTTCCGGCGATACGCTTGCAACCTTGCTGGATCGTTTGGGCGTAGATGACAGCAATGCGGCGACTTTCATCAAGTCTGACCCGATTGCGCGCAGTGTGATGCAGTTAAAAGCGGGCAAGCGCGTACAGGCGCAAACTGATGAAGACGGTGAATTGAATTGGCTGAGCAGCACGATTTCCAGCGGTCGCAATGAAGCCGTGCGCAATATCGTGATCACACGCGAAGGCAATCAGTTCAAGGCCGTGGAAACGCCGGTCGCCATGGAGCGGCGCGTCGAGATGCGTTCGGGCACGATCAAGTCGTCCTTGTTTGCCGCCACTGATGCAGCACAAATCCCTGACAACATCGCATCGCAGATCGTCGACATGTTTTCTACCGACATCGATTTCGGCTCCGATCTGCGCCGCGGCGACCGCTTTAATGTCGTCTATGAAACCTTTTGGCAAAATGGTGAATACGTGCATGCAGGTCGTGTACTGGCGGGTGAATTCATGAATGGCCCGGCGACCTATCAGTCGGTATGGTTTGAAGATCCGGGCAGCGCACAAAGCGGCGGTTATTACGGCTTTGACGGAAAATCGTTAAAGAAGGCCTTCCTCAAATCACCGCTGGAATTTTCCCGCATTTCGTCCGGTTTCTCACTACGCAAGCATCCGATTTCAGGCTTATGGAAAGCGCATAAGGGCGTGGACTTCGCGGCGGCAACCGGCACACCGATACGTGCGGCCGGCGATGGCACTATCGATTTCGCCGGCAAGCAAGGCGGCTACGGCAATGTGGTTGTCATCAAGCATTGGTCGAATTATTCGACCGCGTATGCGCACATGAGCCGCTTCGCTACCAATCTGCGCAAAGGTACAAAAGTCAGCCAAGGTCAGGTGATCGGCTATGTCGGCAGCACCGGCTGGTCGACCGGACCGCATTTGCATTACGAGTTCCGCGTCAATAATGAAGCGCGCAATCCGATGACGGTTGATATTCCGAATGCACAGCCTTTGGCAGCAGCACAAATGCAGCGCTTCCGCGCTGTTGCAGGTGAAATGTCGCATCGCTTTGCGCTGTTGACGCCAGAAAACAATAGTGTCCGTCTGGCGTCGAAATAAGCGAATCGAATTTAACTGCACATATTCAATTCAAGCTGCTCGCAGTAAAAACCGTTGGTTAAGGGCGTAGTGACTTAAAATCACTTAACTCTGACCAACGGTTTTTTTATGTCGACTCCTCCTGTTTCCCTTTTCATCGGCTTGATGTCCGGCACCAGCCTCGACGGCGTCGATGGCATCCTGACCGCCTTTTCCAGCGATGGCACGCCGCAACAAACATTGGGGGCGGCCTACGTTGAATTCCCGGATGCCTTGCGCGCTGACTTGATGGCATTGCAAACTGCCGGCCAGGATGAAATCCATCGTGAAGCGCTCGTCGCGCAGCAGCTCGCTGAATACTATGCGGAATGCGTAGGGACTTTGCTGCGGGAAGCCAAGGTCGCTACCGGTGATGTGCTGGCAATCGGGGTGCATGGGCAAACCATACGCCACCGCCCCGAAGCCGGTTATACACGGCAAACAAATAATCCAGCCTTGCTGGCTGAATGGACAGGTATAGACGTCGTCGCAGATTTTCGCAGTCGCGATATTGCCGCAGGCGGACAAGGTGCACCCTTGGTCCCGGCATTTCATCGCGCTCTGTTTAGCAGCGGCACTGAAAATCGTGTCGTCGTGAACATAGGCGGGATCAGCAATATCAGCATCCTGCCACTTCAGGCCGATGCGTCCGTAATCGGTTTTGATACCGGCCCTGGCAATGTCTTGATGGACGCATGGATTACGCAACACAATGGCCTGCCCTATGACGCCAATGGCGACTGGGCAAAAACCGGCAAGGTGCATCCTGAATTACTGAAAGCCATGCGCGACGAGGCATTCTTCAACGCACCACCGCCCAAGAGTACAGGCCGTGATTTATTTCATCCGGCATGGTTGGCACAAAAGCTGGCAAATCTCCCCGGCATTCCGAGTGCTGATGTACAAGCGACGCTGACCGTATTTACCGCAACTACATTGAGCGATGCCATCAGACTGCATGCGCCGCAAACTGACACTGTTTATGTGTGCGGTGGCGGTGCCTACAATAGTTATTTGATGACGCTCATACACTTTGCTCTGAAGCTGCATAATCCGGCGATCAGGGTGGAGACGACAGACACACTGGGCGTCGCGCCCAATCAAGTGGAAGCACTGGCTTTCGCATGGCTGGCGCAGCGCTTCTATATGCGTGAACCGGCCAATCTTCCTTCAGTGACCGGCGCACGCGGCTTGAGAATTTTGGGTGCCTTGTATCCAGCCTGAAATCGGCTGGAATCTACGCTCAGGCTCCTGAACCCATAAGTACACAAGGACCTTGCCATTCGCTTCAGGCATAAAAAAAGCGCAGATAAATCTGCGCTTTTTTATAGAAACGGTTTGCCTGGATTATGCGGAGAAAGATGAACCGCAGCCGCAAGTCGTCGTAGCATTCGGATTCTTGATCACGAATTGCGCACCTTCAAGATCGTCTTTGTAATCGATTTCTGCGCCAACCAGATACTGGTAACTCATTGAGTCGATCAATAATTGCACGCCGTTCTTGGTCATCGTCGTGTCGTCTTCGTTGACGATTTCATCGAAGGTAAAACCATATTGGAAGCCTGAGCAGCCGCCGCCTTGCACAAATACGCGCAGTTTCAGATCCGGATTACCTTCATCTTCGATCAGTTCGGCAACCTTGGCTGCAGCACTGTCGCTGAAGAGGATGGGGGATGGCATTTCGGCAATTGCATTCATTTCAGACTCCTGCTGGAAAACGGTACTTCACATTATAGACCTGTGCCGGACTTTACGTATTATTGGCAGCAAGTATAGGAACAGCGAGTTTCAAAAGGGGCGTATCCATGGTGTCGTGCGTCAATTTTCCTGATACCACAGCACCGCCGTGCATTTCCAACGCCTTGTAATGCACATCACCAGTTATGCGGGCTTTAGGCTGCAATTCAAGCAGTTCCGATGAAAATACCGGTCCGATGATTTCACCATTGACCAGCAAATGTGCAACGCGTACTTGACCCTCAACTCTGGCGTGCTCGGAAATGACCAGCATGCTGGTTTCATCCTCATCGGCAATCACATCGCCCTTTACACGCCCGTCTATGCGCAATCCGCCCTTGAAGTGCACATTTCCTGCGATATTTGTCGCAGCGCCTATCAGGCTATCAATCGTACTTTTGGTTTTACGGCCAAACATGATGACGCTCCTTTACAAATTTGCAGATTGTTGCGCACGCATCGCGCCTCTTTCAAGAACCTTGATCTGGACTGATTTCACGGTCGCGCCTTCCGGCAAGGCAAGCACACCTTCGACACGTTGATAATGCTTGAACGACAGCTTGAATTTATCGGTGGCATCCGATTTTGGGAAGGTCATCATAGCACTTTTACCCTCCTGCACCAGCGTCACAACAAGCTGATAATTCCCCGTAAAATCAGAAACGAGTTTGCCGCCTTGCATCAATAACAACCTATAGCGCAACTGTGCCGGCTCAGCCATTTCCACCTTGAAGCGACGGATAGAGATGCCCTCTGCCCCTGTATTTGTCGGCAACAGGCTCTCGAAGAACGACAAATCATCCTTGAGTTTGACGTTTTCCGACTCCAGCGTCTTGATCTGGCGGTTCAATTGCGCCTGCAAGGAGCGCTCGATATTCAACTGGCTTTCTGCCGCGTTGACCGTCGTTTGAAAACGATCGCGCTCCTCACTCACTTCCGTCACTTGCGCTTGCAAAGCAAGTACCTGCTCCGCAGTTGCAGCAGGTTTGAAACCGGTAAAACTGCGGCCCAGATCGTAAGTCCACATCGCGATGGCAGCACTCAAACCCAGCACAACAGCAATCACCAATACGCGCAAAGGCCACGGCAGATGATTCTTGATCGTCATGCGCGCAGGCGAAATTGACCAACGCCGCCACCAGAGTTTGCGCTGCAGGGATTTAAAAACCGGTTTTGGCTTGGTGGCCATGACGTCAGTAACGCGTCATCACGGCAAGATAGGCACGTGCATCAAGCCGGTCTTTTCATCGAGGCCGAACATCAGATTCATGCATTGAACCGCCTGGCCCGACGCCCCTTTGACCAGATTATCCTGCACCACCAGTACAACGACGGTGTCACCGTCATTAGGTCTATGTAATGCGATGCGCAACATATTCGATGCGCGCGTAGAGCGCGTTTCCGGATGCGAACCAAACGGCATCACATCGACGAAGGGCTCATCCTTGTAGGTATTTTCAAACAAAGCCTGCAGCGCCGCGTTATCAATGTCTTTGGTCAAGCGCGCATAAATCGTTGAATGCATGCCACGTATCATCGGCACCAGATGCGGCGTAAAAATCAAACCAACTTTATCCTTGGTCAGCTTGCTCAAACGCTCTAGTGTTTCCGGCGAATGACGATGACCAGACACGCCATAAGCTTTGAAGTTATCGCCCGCCTCGGAAAACAAGGTTGCCACTTCGGCCTTGCGCCCCGCGCCCGACACGCCCGATTTGCAATCAGCGATCAAATGCGACGCATCGATGGCGCCAGCTTTCAGCAAAGGGGCCAAACCAAGTTGCATGGTGGTTGGATAGCAGCCAGGGTTGCCGACGATGCGCGCTTTACGGATTGCATCACGGTTCAATTCAACCAAACCATATGCCGCCTCTTTCAACAAATCGGGGCAACTGTGCGGCATCTTGTACCATTTCTCAAACGCGGCGGTATCCTGCAAGCGGAAATCGGCAGCCAGATCAATGACCTTGACGCCAGCGGCCAGCAACTCAGGTGCCTGCGCCATCGCGACGCCGTGCGGCGTGGCAAAAAAGACGACATCGCACTCGGTCAGTTTGGCTTTATCCGGCGATGAGAATGCCAGATCCACATGACCGCGCAACGAAGGGAACATGTCTGCAACTGGCAAACCATCTTCCTTACGCGAGGTAATCGCAGTCAATTTGACTTCAGGGTGTGTCGCCAAAATACGCAGCAACTCAACACCTGTATAACCCGTACCACCGACGATACCAACCTTGATCATATTTCTTCCTGGCAAAAAATTACTTCGTTTTATTTTAACAGGCGATGCCACATCCTTGCTTCAGCCGCACGGCGAAAAGATGTAACACCTCAGCTAATGCAGCTTTACGAACCGAGCGCGGATGAAAAAAGCCGCCAAGCGTAAACCGGGCGGCTTTTCTGGCACGCAAACAACGCGCGCAGGATGCTGATTAACGCTTCGAGAATTGTTTTGCGCGACGAGCTTTGCGCAGACCAACTTTTTTACGTTCAACTTCACGTGCATCACGAGTCACAAAACCGGCTTTCGACAGTTCTGGTTTCAATGTTGCATCGTAGTCGATCAAAGCACGGGTGATACCGTGACGCACAGCGCCCGCTTGACCGGATTCGCCACCGCCGTTGACGTTGACCATGATGTCGAAAGTTTCAACATTGTTGGTCAATTCTAAAGGTTGACGAATCACCATCAGGCCGGTTTCACGCGAAAAATATTCATTCGCTGGTTTGCCGTTGACGACGATTTGGCCGGAGCCAGTTTTGATGAAAACGCGAGCCACTGCACTTTTGCGACGGCCGGTTCCGTAGTTGTAGTTACCGATCATGTCCGTTCCTTACAGTTCAAGTGCTTTTGGTTGCTGCGCGGCGTGCGGATGAGTTTCCTCAGCGTACACTTTGAGCTTCTTGATCATCGCGTAGCCGAGTGGGCCTTTAGGCAACATGCCCTTGACCGCTTTCTCGAGCGCACGACCTGGAAAACGCTCTTGCATTTTCTTGAAGTTGGTTTCATAGATACCGCCTGGGTAACCCGAGTGGCGATAGTATGTTTTTTCTGTTGCTTTGGTACCGGTCACGCGCAGTTTGCCTGCGTTGACGACGACAATGAAGTCGCCTGTATCGACGTGAGGGGTAAATTCCGGTTTGTGTTTGCCGCGCAGTCGGAGTGCCACTTCGCTGGCAACACGTCCGAGGACTTTGTCCGTCGCGTCAATCACGAACCAATCGCGCTGGACTTCGTGTCCTTTAGCGGAGAAGGTTTTCATGATGACTTCCTAAATAATTAAATCGCTCAAATGGTGGTTACGTGCAGTAGTGCCACGTACTCGGCCTTGTATCTCTTCCTGAGCAAACGAAAGAACCGCAGATTATAGTCTTTTCAAGGACTTAGCGTCAAACTTAATCACAAAAGCCGACCTATTCGATTAACTGTTCGAGGCAATTTTGCCACTTTCCGTGGCAAATCAGTCTTTAGCCTCCATTTCGGACGCTTATCCCATCTGCGCCAAACAGTTACAATGTCACAACTAATCGCAAATGAAGAGAAAACCATGGAATGCACAGTACGTTGGACCGGCTTGTCCGGCATGACTTTTTTGGCTGAAACCGGCTCCGGCCACGTGGTAGCAATGGATGGCGCACCTGAAGGCGGAGGTCGCAATCTGGCACCACGCCCGATGGAAGTCGTCTTGCTCGGCACAGGTGGCTGTACCGCCTACGATGTCGTTGTGATTTTGCGCAAAAGTGGACAGGACGTGCGCGGTTGCGAAGTCACGCTCAAATCAGAACGCGCAGAAACTGACCCGAAAGTATTCACCAAAGTACATTTTCACTTCACCGTCACAGGCCGCAACCTGAAAACGAATGTAGTGGAACGGGCAATCAAGCTGTCGCATGACAAATACTGCTCGGCGTCCATCATGATGGAAAAAACCGCAGAAATTACACATTCCTTCGAAATCGTGGATGACGCTGCGCCAGCAGCTGCCGACTCCTGATATGGAAATAAAAACGGCCGCATATGTGTTGCAGCATATGCGGCCGTTTTTATTTAATGCGGTGAATCGCCACTACTGCATTGGTAAAAACCTCACTACGTTTGGTTTTTTGGTGCGCCCCATCTACAAGCCATCGCACTAAATGTAGTAAGCCGCGGTTGTCATGATTTTCGACATGGCCTTCATGCCTTTTTGCGTCAATGGCGATACAGCTTGTGCGCCCAAGGCTTGCGCTGCCGCGCCATGCGCTACCTCATCTGCAGTCATTTGCGCGACAACCGCAAGCGACTTGGCATCTTGAGGCGGCAATTTCTGCAGATGCTCATTCAGATGCGCCTCAACCTGACGCTCGGTTTCCACCACAAACCCCAAACTGCGCGCATCGCCCAACTTGCCGGCAACCGCACCCAACGCATAAGCGCCAGCATACCAAAGCGGGTTAAGCAGACTGGGATGCGAACCCAATTCGCGTAAGCGCTGCGCCGTCCAAGCCAGATGATCCTCTTCTTCACGACCGGCGATCAAAAACTGCTGGCGAATTGCCTCCGTATGCGCGAACCGCGCCTGCGCCTGATATAGAGCCTGAGCACACACCTCGCCCACATGATTGACGCGCATCAAACCCGCGCTATGACGACGCTCGGCATCCGCCAACGCGCCATCAGTCAAGCCAGTCGCAGGACTAGGACGAGACGCTACCGAAACGCCACTGATGACGCGCAAGGCGCCGTCGAAATGCTGAATAAATTGATCGAAAGGTGTCATGAAACTCCAAACCACGTCAAAACTGAAAGATTGTTGCATCCGGACGACAGACTATCACGGCACATCTATCTGATTTGGCAAATGCTAACCGACGTCAAAAGAAGATTATACAAATTGCGTTTAGCCTGCGCTTGCCATACAGAAATTGATTTACTGGACGTAATACAATAATGCCAAAAATAAAACGCTCCACCCCTGACTCCTTGACACTGGCATGCATCGCGGCGCTTTTCGCAGGTGCCACAACACTGTCGGCCCATGCCCAAGCGCCTTCCATGACTATTTACGGAACATTTGATCGTGCGCCTTCTGCGGAGCCGAGAGGCAGCCAGCTTGGAAAAGCAGCAACTATCTCGAAATCGTCAGTCAGTATCTACGGCACGATAGATGGCGGCGTGCGTCATGTGACAAATACCAGCGCCGCCGGTGAAAGCACACTGAAGATGGGCTCCAACGGTGAGTATTACAACAATCGCCTTGGATTCAAGGGGACAGAAGATCTAGGTGGCGGCATGAATGCGCACTTCCATCTGGAAGCTGGCTTCAATACCGGAACCGGTGCCAGCGACAACACGGATGGGCGCCTCTTCAGCCGCATCTCATCAGTGGGCATCGCCGGCCCGTTCGGCTCCATCGACTTGGGCCGCCAGCCGTCAGTCGCCTGTAAAGCTGTATATGCCTACGAACCCTTTCAATATCGCTACGTTCATATCATCCCCTTGGCCGGCGCAGTCGCCGGCAACAACGATGGCAAGGTCAGCCGGCCATTTGGCACGGTGGACGGCCCGCGCTTTAGCAATGCCATCCAATATCTGGGGAAATTTAACGGCTTTACTGCCAGCGCAGAATATTCAATGGGTGAAGTCGCCGGCAACAGCGGCGCAGCAAGCGCCAAAGCCGTCGGACTAGGCTACACAGATGGCACATTTACCATAGGTGGCGCTTACACCCGACAAAAGCCAAACGTAGGTACAAACGCAGCGCCGGATTATCGCGAGCAAGATCAAGTCACGTTTGGCGGCGCTTATAAAATAGGCGACATCCGCATTGCTGGCGGCTATTTAAGTACAAAGACTAAAACCGCAATCACCAACCAAGCCCAAAATATCTGGCTAGGCGCACGCTACGATGTCACGCCACTTATCAGCGTGACCAGCGGCTACTACCGCACCACGCTGGAAACCTCGCGCCGCGAAATCGCCAGGCGTAACTTTTTCATCGTCGGCGCCACCTATGCACTTTCGTCTAGAACGAGCCTCTACGCAGATATAGACCAAGCCGTTTTGCATGGCGTCGTCTCATTAAGGCCGGGCCAGCAAACCCGGCAAATCGGCACATCAGTTGGCATCAGCCATATGTTTTGATATCGGATGCACTAACTCGCGACGCCTCAATCAAACTCAATGCAACATCGTTCGCGGCAAACTACTTAATAAAGTCGAACGCTAGAGGCGCGCAAAAATAACAAAAACACATCTTTTCCGCATGAGGTAATGCATCAAGACAACGCGAGCGCGCCTCATTTTGGAGTTTGAACGCACTATCCTGTTGCAAAAAAACGTCATTCAAGCCGATTCATTCATACCCTTTTGATATTTTGGTTGTCAGTGCCTGCGTATTTTGTTTCAATCGATCTGTCGTCTTGCAAAGATGTCGAGCAAGACAGGCAGCTTCGCAGAATATGTACACGTTTATATGAATAAGCGTGTATTTCTAAATAACATTTGAGGAAACATCTAAATGAAAAAATCGCTTTTGGCTCTTGCCGTTTTGGGCGCATTCGCTGGTGCAGCATCGGCACAATCGTCGGTTACCGTCTACGGTATCGTTGACATGGGTGTCACCAGCATTGACACTGGCGCAACAGCTGGCCGCACAACTGGCATCACCTCCGGCAACCAATCGGCTAGCCGTATCGGTTTCAAAGGCACTGAAGATCTGGGCAATGGCTTGAAAGCCAACTTCGTGTTGGAAGCCACAATCGCAGCAGATACAGGTTCGACATTCTCAACCCCAGCAGTAGCAGGTGCTGGCCCAAATAATGGCGTAGCTGCAAGCACAGGTGGTTTCAATCGCCTCTCCACCGTTGGTCTGTCAGGCAACTTCGGCGCAGTGAATCTGGGCCGTCAAGTCTCGGCAATCAAAGATGCGTACGACGCAATTGATCCATTCGGTGATGGCGGCACGATCGCTCCAATCAGCACAATGTTCTTCAATGGCGCGCTTGCAGGTGACTTTGGCCGTATCTCGAACTCGGTTAAATACTCGACAAATTCGTTCGGCGGCTTCAAAGCTCAAGCAGCATACGGCTTTGGTGAAACAGCTGGCGATACCGGCGCAGGCAGCAACTACGGCTTCGGCGCAGGTTATGCAAACGGTCCATTGAATGTCCAATTCGGCTACCATAATCAAGATCGTTCAACTGGCGTTGTTCAAACAGCAGAAAATAAACTGACTTTCTTGGGCGCAAGCTACAACTTCGGCATGTTCAAACTGCACGGCGCATATGCTGATACCAAACTGGAAACATTTGGCCCAGCTGCTGAAACAAAATATCGCAACTATTTGGTTGGTGTTAGCCTCCCATTGGGCGCGGCAGGTAATCTGATGGCTTCGTACTCAGTCAATGACAACCGTACGACAAACAATGCAGATGCTCAAAAAGCAGCAATCATGTACACATACGATCTGTCGAAGCGTACTAACCTGTACACTGGCTACTCGCACACATCGAACGACAATGGTTCACGTATCGGCTTGGTCGCAGGTGCTCCAGTCGGCGAAAGTGCATCGGCATTCGCAGTTGGCGTTCGTCACAAGTTCTAATATCTGGCGAGCCTAGCTCGCTTGGTTTGAACTGCAATAGAAAAAGGCACCCTCGGGTGCCTTTTTTATTTCCTAAAGTCAGCAGCTAATTTATCGCCCCATCGGCCCACGCAAGGCAGCAAAAAAAAACTTCTCGCAGCATAATGACGTCTTGCGATGAAAGGTAGTTCACGAAGTGAAACTCAGCAGAAATGATCCATGCCCTTGCGGTAGCGGCAAAAAACACAAGAAATGCTGCGGCCAAGTGATACAGATAGCGCCAATCCACCCGCAACGCGCTGGCAATACTCCGAGAGAATGCGGCGATTGCACTGCATGTTGTGACGGCTGGTTGTCGTCGACAATTTACGGCCATGAAATGAAGCCTGGAGTGCGCTGCCATTTCGTGCGCGACGGTGGCTGCAGTATTTATGAAACGAGACCGGATTCACCCTGCCGTCAGTTCGAGTGCGGCTGGGTAGCTGCTGACAGCCCATTCCCAGATTCTTTCAAACCCACTCAGCTGGGCGCAATCATCGTGAAAACTACCTGGCGCGGCCAGCCCGCATACCGACTGGCATTTGGCGGGCGCGACCTTGATGCCGGAGAGTTGGAATGGATGATGAACTTCAGCCGTCAAACGGGACGTCCATTTTTCTATGAAAAAGCCGGCGAGACACTGGGATACGGGCCACAGGCTTTCATAGAAGACATGCAAACCAAAATCCAGCGCGGCCTTCCTCTTTTTGAATCACATGCCGCATCGCGCTAATATTGCGACAAGGATAACAACAATTAGTGTCCTGCCATGCTGCGACAGCACCCTAGCTTTTATCGTCTACGTATTGGCCGAAAAACCAATACATCTTTATAAAATTCATCATCCTGTCCTTTCCACCAGCCTGGCACACCCAATACCGGCACCGGTGAAAAATCAGCAGTACTCAAACCCTGCGCCAACTGTTGCGCAACGACTGCATCGATCACATCGTACCGTTCTTCAAAAACCATAGTCGCGAGATCATGCTCCAGCGGAACTATCCACGAATGTCCGGTAATCGCCTTGTAAGGCGCGACCAACTTCTCCATCAACGCATGACCGAATAACAAGACGCCACAATCCTGCACAAACTCCTGTCGACGCGTGACAAAAGCCTGCTCCCACTCATGCGCACGCAAAGCGCTGACCAACGTCTGATTCAAAGTCACCAGCAACACCGCATTTTCATCAAAGATGGTGGCCGCATCGCGCAGCTTGCCGCGTGGCGCAATTGCGCTTTGTGCCGCCACACGCGCCATCTCCAGGGCTTGCAATGCATTCAATTGGACTTTGATGCGTGGGAAGGTCAGCCAGACGAGGGCATTGAAAAAATCGTGCAGATTGTCGCGCGTAGGGACGCCGCCGGTATTGCTGATGAAGGTTTCGTAAGCTGTATCCGGCGGCAGAGCGGCCTGTGGGACAAATTGAATGGGGAGGTTACGATGATTGCGCAGATCCAGTTCAGCAGCGCGGCGATTCAACTCCTGCTGCCAATCGGCGGCAGCGGCGATTTGTTGTCCGATATGCCGTACATGCGCAAGCCAGGGGCGGGACCAGTCTATCCGCTCCAGGAATTCGGTCTTCATGGCCTACTTGATCCGATATGTTGGCAGAAGGCGAGAAAGCTCACGTCTGCCGCTGGCTGGCTCAGACGAACTTCCAGCCTATCGTCTCGCCGCCATTCAGCGGCACCAGGGTTGTATTCCCTAATGGCAGCTCGGCGGGCAATTGCCACTCTTCGCGTTTGAGCGTTATCGTGCCGGTATTGCGCGGCAGTTGATAGAAATCCGGGCCATTGAAGCTGGCAAACTGCTCAAGTTTATCCAATGCACTGGCCTGATCGAAAGCCTGCGTATAGAGCTCCATCGCATGCAGCGCCGTGTAGCAGCCAGCACAGCCGCAGGCATGCTCCTTCAATCCCTTGGGGTGCGGTGCAGAGTCGGTACCGAGGAAGAATTTGTTGCTGCCCGAAATGGCAGCCGCAACCAGAGCCTGGCGATGTGTTTCGCGCTTCAAGACCGGCAGACAATAGTAGTGCGGACGGATGCCGCCCTTGAAAATTTCGTTGCGGTTGTACAGTAAATGATGGGCGGTAATCGTTGCACCTACGTGACCATCTGCTTCCGCGACGTACTGCGCCGCGTCTTTGGTCGTGATGTGTTCGAACACAACCTTCAACTCCGGCATGTCGCGGCGCAGAGGTTGCATCACGCGGTCTATGAAGACGGCTTCACGGTCGAAGATGTCGATTGCGGGATCGGTCACTTCGCCATGCACCAGAAACGGCATGCCAAGCTTTTGCATCATTTCCAGGGTCTTGTAACATTTGGACAAATCGCTGACACCCGCGTCCGAATTGGTCGTCGCACCAGCCGGATAAAGTTTGACTGCATGCACGACACCACTATCCTTGGCGCGCTGGATTTCTTCCGGCGGCGTATTGTCAGTCAGGTACAAAACCATCAGTGGCTCGAATTGCATACCAGCCGGCAACGCAGCAAGAATCCGATCCCGATACGCAATCGCTTGCTCGGTCGTGGTCACTGGCGGCTTGAGATTGGGCATCACGATCGCGCGTGCAAACTGGCGCGCCGTATCCGGCAAGACTGAGGCGATGGTGGCACCGTCACGCAAATGCAGATGCCAATCGTCGGGACGTGTGATGGTAATGCTGGAAGGCTGAGCGAGTGTCGTGGTCATAGCGATTCTTTCTTTGGATTGCCGCTATTTTACCCGCTCGCTTTCAAAAGAGAGCCTCCGAGTCTGTTACCGAGACAATATTGATGTGACCAACCGTATTAATCTATTGAATACGCATTCAATGTACATTTACTGCGCAGTGATGGATCAATGACTGATTGCTCTATCCAGCAATGACTCGGTAGCCAAGCAAGAAGTTAACTCAGTGGATAATCTTCGCCAAAAAATCGCGGGCGCGATCTGAGCGCGGCGTACCAAAGAACTCATCTTTGGTGCAATCTTCAACAATCAAACCTTGATCCATGAAGATTACGCGATTCGCTACTTTTTTCGCGAAGCCCATTTCATGCGTGACGACCATCATCGTCATGCCGTCCTGCGCCAAACCAACCATGACGTCCAGCACTTCATTGATCATTTCCGGATCGAGTGCCGAGGTCGGCTCGTCGAACAACATCGCAATCGGATCCATCGACAAGGCACGCGCAATCGCTACACGTTGTTGCTGCCCCCCAGATAACTGACCTGGAAATTTATCCTTTTGCGCGATCAAACCAACGCGATCAAGATATTTCAAACCGCGTTCTATCGCTTCATCCTTGTCGCGTCCCAGCACCTTGATTTGCCCCAGCGTCAGGTTCTCGCATATAGACAAATGCGGAAACAACTCAAAGTTCTGGAACACCATCCCGATGCGCGAGCGCAGTTTGGACATATTGGTTGCGGGGTCACCAACCGCGATGCCATCTACCATTATTCGGCCTTTTTGAAACGGTTCCAGCCCATTCACCGTCTTGATCAAGGTTGATTTACCCGATCCAGATGGTCCGCACACAACCACGACATCTCCTTTGGCAACCTGTGTAGAACAATCAGTCAGCACCTGAAAATCACCATACCACTTGCTTACATTTTCCATTTCTATCATGGTATTTTTTCCTTTAGCGAATGATGGCGTAGCGCTTTTGTATTTGCTTCGCCACGGTCGAGAGTGCAAAGCTGAGTAAAAAGTAAACGATAGCGACGAACAGATACATCTCCACGACGCGACTGTCACGCTGCGCAATTTTTACCGAAGCGCCAACAAAATCGGTGACATTAAGCAGCGACACCAAGGAAACATCCTGAAACAGCACGATCGTTTGGGTCAGCAAAATAGGCAGCATGTTCCGCAATGCCTGCGGCAGAACAATCAGGCGCATGGATTGTGCATAGGTCAAACCCAATGCATAGGCCGCATTGACCTGTCCCTTAGCAACACTCTGTATGCCGGCGCGCATGATCTCGCAAAAATATGCCGCCTCGAACATGATGAAGGTAATGTAGGCGGAACGATCTGCGCCTAGTTGCACCGGCCGCTCCGAGCCGGTAATGGCTTGCAGTACGACGGGCACCAAAAAGTAAAACCAGAAGATCACCAGCAGCAGCGGAATCGAACGCATCAGGTTCACATAGGCTGCGGCCAGCAGCGCCAGTGTTTTGAAGGAAGACAGCCGCGCCAGTGCCAGCAGTGTGCCAAAAAATACGCCGCCAAGCGCCGCCACTACTGTCAGCTGCAAGGTGTACTGCAGGCCGGTTAGCAAATAGGGCCAGGTACGGACAATGACATCAAAGTCCAGTTCACCCATGTTTGCCCCCCGCGATGAAACCCGGCACAGCGACGCGGCGTTCTATATAAACCATCACGCGGTTCGCTGTCATCGCGATGACCACATACATCAGCGTGGCAGCACCGAAAGCCTCGAAGTAGCGGAAGGTCATCTCGCCCATTTCACGCGTGCGGAAGAACAACTCGACCAGACCGATCGAATATGCGACGGCAGTATTCTTGATCAGGTTCATCAGTTCGGATGTCAGCGGTGGAATGATGATGCGATACGCCATCGGCAACAGCACGAAGCGATAGGTCTGCATGCTGGTCAGACCCAATGCATAGCCGGCATTGCGCTGGCCGCGTGGCAAAGCCTGAATGCCGGAACGAACCTGCTCGGCGATACGTGAAGAAGTAAAAAATCCCAGGCAAACCACGGCGGTGACAAACTGGTGCATGGTCGGATCCAGCGTAATCACCCAGGCTTTGACCGCAGGAATCAGGCCAGGCACCACAAAGTACCAGACGAAGAATTGCACCAGCAGCGGGATGTTGCGGAACAATTCGACGTAGGCGCCGCCCAGGCGTACCAGCCAGCGCTTTTCGGTTGTGCGTGCCACACCTACCAGTGATCCCAGCACAAAAGCGAATATCCATGCAAAGAAGGCTACTGCCAGGGTCCAACCCAATCCTGACAGCAGCACCGCAGCCCATGTGCCATCGCCATCAGGAACCTGTTCCAGAAATATGCCTGGGTTCATGCGCTTGTCTCCCCTGATGCAACGATGCTTAGTTGATACCTAACCGATGCTTAGCCTTCGATGCTCAAACCCCGGATGCTAGATGCCTTTGTCGTTCGGATTCTTGAACGCATCCTTGATTGGTTGCGTCATAGGGAAATTCAGATTCAGCCCTTTGGGTGGAATCGCCGTGGTGAACCACTTCGCATAGATTTGGTTGATTTCGCCGGACCGCATCACCGCACCGACAGATTTATCCACCAGCGCCTTGAACTGCGGATCGTCTTTGCGCAACATCATGCTGTAGGGTTCCTGACGCAGCGACTCCGGCAATATCTTGTAATCGCCCGGCTTCTTGGCGTTGGCAATCTGGCCTGCCAGCAAAATATCGTCCATCACAAAGGCAGCTGCGCGGTCATCTGCCATCAGCAGGAAAGCTTCGGCGTGATCCTTGCCGTAGATTTCCTTGACCTCGACATTGCCGGCCTTTTCGTAAGCCTTCAACAGTGGCACCGAGGTGGTACCGGACGTGGTCGATACAGTCTTGCCATTCAGTTGTGCAATCGTATTGATATTGGATGTCTTCTTGACGGCCGCCGTCACATTGATCACAAAATACGTGGGGCCGAATGCGACCTGCTGCTGACGCACCGTGGAGTTGGTGGTCGAGCCGCATTCCAGATCAATGGTGCCGTTGTTAAGCAGAGGAATGCGATTACTGGAAGTAACCGGTTGCAGCATGAGCTTCAGCGCGGGCAGCTTGAGGTCCGCCTTGACGGCTTCGACAATCTTCATGCACAAGTCAATTGCGTAACCAACCGGCTGCTGCTTGTCATTGAGGAAGGAAAATGGAATCGACGATTCGCGGTAACCGATGGTGATGGAATTGGTTTCCTTGATCTTCTTCAGCGTGCCCGTGAGTTCCTGCGCTTGTACCGTACTTGCAGCGCCCATCATCGTGGTGCCGATCAGTGCGGCCAGCATTAGTGTCGATTTCATGAAGTCTCCTGTAGGGATAAGGCGTGAGGTATTGGCAGGCGCATCCAGTTCTGTCCGCAACAGAATGCCATACTTGACTCGGCGCGCCTTCATTCGCAATAGAGTACCCTTTTTTCGCCAGAGTTCCGCCACCACATAGGCAAAATTTTCAAATGCTAGCGACTGCAGTCCATGCGTCGGCCAATGCCTGATACATCAGGCATTGGGTAGCAGGTCGCTGGTCAAATCTCGCACAGGAAAATTATCCGACACCGCATTGCTGCCCGACGCCGCCGAACCCTCCTCCGGCCTGGCCTGCTGGCGTTCCCACATCTGCGCGTACGCACCATTGGCAATCAGCAATTGTGCGTGCGTGCCACGCTCAACGATACGACCGTGATCCAGCACCAGTATCTGCGCTGCATCCACAATAGTCGACAAACGATGTGCGATAACCAGCGTCGTTCTATCCTTCGCGATCTCTTTCAACTGCGCCTGTATCGCCTGCTCCGCTTTTGAATCAAGGGCCGAAGTCGCTTCATCAAAAATCAGAATCGCAGGATGCTTCAACAAGGTGCGGGCAATTGCCACTCTCTGCTTTTCACCGCCGGATAATTTCAAGCCGCGTTCGCCAACCATCGTTGCATATCCGTCTGGCAGCGATTCAATAAAGTCGTGGATATATGCCGACTTGGCCGCCGCAATAATGTCGTCCTTGCTTGCGCCAGGCTTGCCATATGCGATGTTGTATTCGATCGTATCGTTGAACAACACCGTATCTTGCGGCACGATGCCTATCGTCTGCCGCAAGGATGCTTGTGTCACGTCGCGTACATCCTGACCATCGATCAGAATCGCACCCGAATTTACATCGTAGAAGCGGAACAGCAAACGCGACAAGGTCGATTTGCCGGAGCCGCTATGCCCCACCACAGCCGTTGTGGTACCGGCTGCAATCGTGAAATCGACATCGAATAAAATCTGCCGCTTCGCTTCATAACTGAATTCAACATGCGAGAAGCGTACTTCTGCACCTTGCACGAGCAGTGCTTTCGTATCCGGCTTGTCGGCGATTTCCTTGTGTTGATCCAGCAGCGCAAACAGGCGCTCCATATCAGCCAGACTCTGCTTGATTTCGCGATAAATCACACCGAGAAAATTCAGCGGGATGTATAACTGAATCATGAATGCGTTCACCAGTACCAGATCACCGAGCGTCATCGAGCCATCGATAACGCCTGCTGTCGCACGCCACAAAATCAAGGTAACCGCGACTGCAATAATGCTGGACTGACCGGTGTTTAATACGGACAAAGATGTCTGCGATTTGACGGCGGCGGTTTCGTAATGCTTCAAGCCTTCGTCGTAACGTTTGGCTTCGTAGTCTTCGTTGCCGAAATATTTAACCGTCTCGTAATTGATCAGCGAATCGATGGCCTTGGTATTCGCCTTGGAATCCAGATCATTCATCGTGCGACGGAAATGGGTGCGCCATTCCGTCACGATTACAGTGAAAGCGATATAGCTGAGCAACGCCACGCCAGTGATGATGGAAAACCACATGTCGTAATTCAGAATCAGATAACCCAACACCAAAACAATTTCCACCAGCGTCGGCAATATACTGAACAAGGTGTACGACACCAGCGACGAAATACCGCGCGTACCGCGCTCTATATCGCGCGTCATGCCGCCGGTCTGGCGATTCAAATGGAAGCGCAAAGACAAGGAATGCAAATGGCGGAACACTTGCAATGCAATTGTGCGGACCGCACGTTGCGTAACTTTGGCAAAAGTGTATTCGCGCAGTTCTGTGAACAAGGTAGTCGATAAGCGCAACAAGCCATAAGCGACCAGCACACCAATTGGCAACACCAGCAAAGCCTGCGGACTGGCGGGATTGATAGTCAGACTATCGATCAAACGCTTCAATACCAGGGGCACGCCAACGTTGGCAAATTTTGCAGCAATCAAGAACGACAGCGCCAATGCCACGCGCCATTTATACGTCCACAAATACGGCACCAATGTCTTAAGCGTTGCCCAATCGTTACGATTGCTGGACGGTGGAGCTGGCTCGGAAGAAGGCGAAGAACGGCGCATGACGTGAGACTTTATTAGATGGTTTATGCTTCAGAGTCAGGATTGTAGCGGCAAGCTCTACTCACCGCTTAACGTAGCGATATAGCTCAATGCAGCGCCACCATCGATTACCTTGCCAGAAACTTGCGTAAGCACAGAGTAAGCATCAGCGCCCAGAATCATCACAACGGGAGACAACATGGCCAGCGAACACCACACCAACCTGCCTGCAGGAAAAATTCCACAAATGCGCGTGGTGCCTATGCCGCATGACGCCAATATGCATGGCGACGTATTCGGCGGCTGGATCATGGCCCAGGTCGATCTGGCCGGCGCTGTCTGCGCGACGAGACGCGCAAATGGCCGAGTCGTCACCATTGCAGTGAATTCGTTTCTATTCAAGCATCCGGTATTCGTCGGCGACCTGCTATCCATCTACGCCGACATCGTCAAAGTCGGCACCACATCGATCACCGTGAATGTGGAATGCTACGCTGAGCGCAATCGCCTGGAAGTCGAAATCGTCAAAGTCACCGAAGCGACCCTGACCTATGTTGCGACCAGCGATGACCGCAAACCAAGGCCATTGCCACCGGCAGTCGCAACTACCAAGTAAGCGGCAACCTACGATTCATCCGCAATCACACAACAAGATTGCGGATAACGGAAAGCGTCCTGCCATCGTCGTATGAAAATACCGCAAGCACATACAGTGCAGGCTGATCAACTCAACTTCAACTCGTCACGCAGTTCGCGGCGCAAGATTTTTCCGACATTCGATTTCGGCAATTCAGTACGAAACTCGACGGATCGCGGCCTCTTGTAACCGGTAAATTCTTCCTTGCAGTACGTCAGCAAATCTTCTTCCGTCAAGTTCGGATCCTTGCGTACAACGAACAGCTTCACAGCCTCACCCGTATGTTCATCCGGCACACCTATGCACGCACACTCCAGCACACCGGGATGCGCAGCGACTACGCTTTCGATTTCACTCGGGTAGACATTAAAGCCGGAGACCAGAATCATGTCTTTTTTGCGATCAACAATTTTGGTATAGCCGCGCTCATCCATGATGCCGATGTCGCCGGTTTTAAAAAAACCATCTGCCGTCATCGATTGCGCCGTTTCCACCGGATTATTCCAGTAGCCGGCCATCACCTGCGGCCCACGGATGGCGATCTCTCCGGCGACACCAAGCGCAACCTCACTATCGCCACCATCGATAATTTTTATTTCGGTAGAAGAGACCGGCAAACCGATGGTGCCGGAAAACTCGGTCGCGGCAGCAGGATTGGAGGCAGCGACCGGTGAGGTTTCCGACAAACCGTATCCCTCGATAATGGAAACACCGGTAATTGCACGCCAGCGGTCATTGACTACCTTTTGCACTGCCATGCCGCCGCCGTTGCAGAGCTTCAGTTCAGAGAAATCGACCTTGGCAAAATCAGGATTATTCAGCAAGCCGTTGTATAGCGTATTCACCGCCGGCAGCAGATTGATCTTGTACTTCATCAACTCTTTGACCAATCCTGGAATATCGCGCGGATTCGGAATCAGGATATTCATCACACCGAGTCGCGTACCCAGCATGCAGCAGGCCGTCAACGCGAAGATGTGATAAAGCGGTAGCGCGCATACAAAGTTGAAGGATTTTCCTGGTGGCTCTTTACTCAACACAGGCCAGATCCAGGCTTCGTTCTGCAATACATTCGCGACAATATTGCGATGCGTTAGCACTGCGCCTTTCGCCGTACCCGTCGTACCGCCCGTGTATTGCAAGAAGGCGATGTCATATGCGCCTAGCACCGGCTTTTGCAAGCTCATGCCGGACGCCTGAGCCAGCACCTCACTAAAGGCCACTGCCTGCGGCAGCGAAAACGCCGGGACCATCTTCTTGACGTGTCGCACGACAAAATTGACGATAGCGCCTTTCACGCTACCCAACATATCACCCATCGTCGCAACCACTACATGCTTGACCTGCGCACTACCGATGACTTTTTCCAGCGTGGTCGCGAAATTCTCCAGGATGATGATGGCCTCTGCACCGGAATCTTCCAGTTGATGCTGTAGCTCGCGCGGTTTGTACAAAGGGTTGACGTTGACCACCACATAGCCAGCGCGCAACACTGCCGCAATCGCAATCGGATATTGCAGAACGTTCGGCATCATCAACGCGACACGCGCGCCTTTTTGCATGCCGGTACTTTGCAGCCACGCGCCCAGCTTTTGTGACAAGGCATCGACTTCGCCATAAGTAATGCGCTTGTCCATGCAGACATAGGCATGACGATCAGCGTATTTTCGAAACGATTCTTCCAGCAACTGCACCAGTGAATCGTATTGAGTAAAATCAATCTCGGCGGGCACGCCTTCTGGATATGACTGCAACCAAAACTTGTCCATTTCAACCTCTGTCTCTGTTGTTTGAGTTGTCATGCGAGTTGGTATGTGCATGACACTGTTAACGCAAAACAGGCCATGCATTTTTATATTACTCGTTGAAACAATCATGTCACGGCTGCGCAATGAATGCAAACTGCGGCCTATGCTCGTTCGTATTGTCATTACCTACCACAGGCATGACGGCGGCCCAAGTCGCCAGTTGCTTATGGCGATCTGCTTTATAGGTAGCTCTCAATGCCATCACTGCGCGATAAACCCTGGCACCCGCTCATGAAAAATCAATCACGCCAGTTCGCCGCCAGGATAGCGGACAAAGGTGGGCCGAACAGGATCGTTGAACCAGCCCCGTGTTGAGTCAGTCGGCACAACGACGACCTACACATCATAGCCAGCGTCGCCCGCACGGCCGACGTCGGCAAACTGGTTAGTGCTGCGAATCGCATCAGCGATCCATCCATCTCTTTAAAATGAGCTTGCTCGTGTACGGTCAACCCACGCAGCAGCAGGCCACTGTGCGCGCACTCACGCGCAGACTATCTGTCCATTCATGTTGCATGAACCCGGACAATAACATCAACTATTTGAGTTGGCGTAAGATAGACAACTACGCGCGCAATTGCGCAAATCCAGACAATCGGTATACGGCAACAATGTGGAGACAGTATGAAGTTGATCGACCCTATCATCGAATTTCACCACGAACTGCAACGCATACGTCGCGAGATTCATGCCAATCCGGAACTGTGTTTTGAAGAACGGGAAACCGCTGATTTAGTCGCAAAAAAACTGACTGAATGGGGCATCCCGATTTTACGCGGCCTGGGCGTGACCGGCGTGGTTGGCATCATCAAGAACGGCAACAGTGACCGTGCGATTGGCTTGCGTGCCGACATGGATGCGCTACCCATGCAAGAAATCAACACCTTCGCGCATGCGTCGCGCAATGACGGCAAAATGCATGCGTGCGGACATGACGGCCACACCGCGATGTTGCTGGGTGCCGCACATTATTTATCTCAAAATAAAAATTTCGACGGCACCGTATATGTAATTTTCCAACCAGCCGAAGAAGGTGGCGGTGGTGCCAAACGCATGATGGATGATGGCCTGTTTGCACAATGTCCGATGCAGGCGGTGTTCGGCATGCATAACTGGCCCGGCATTCCCGTTGGTGAATTTGGCGTGACGGTCGGCCCCATGATGGCATCCAGTAACGAATTTGAAGTGATCGTCAGCGGCAAGGGATCGCACGCGGCACAACCGCACAAAAGCGTAGACCCCATCATGGTCGCGGTACAGATTGCACAAAGCTGGCAAACCATCATCACACGCAACAATAGTCCTATCGATGCAGCCGTATTATCGATTACGCAAATCCATGCTGGTAGCGCGACTAATGTCATTCCCGACAATGCGTCACTGATAGGCACCGTGCGCACCTTCGATCTGAAAGTACTTGATTTGATCGAAACCCGCATGCGTGCAATTGCTGAACACACCGCATTAGCATTTGATGCCAAAGTCGATTTCCGCTTTCACCGCAACTATCCGCCCTTGATCAATCACGCCAAAGAAACGGCGTTTGCGGTAGAGGTATTGCAATCGATAGTGGGTGAAGAGAAGGTCAACGCGCACGTCGAACCAACAATGGGGGCCGAAGACTTTGCTTATATGCTGCAAGGCAAGCCCGGCTGCTATGTTTTCATAGGCAATGGCGAGGGCGATCATCGCTCGGCCGGACATGGACTCGGGCCGTGCAATCTGCACAATCCCAGCTATGACTTCAATGATGATTTGCTGCCTATAGGCGCAACTTACTGGGTGCGCCTGGCGGAAGCCTTTCTGCAACAAAAATAAGTTCTCGTTGCCGGCCTTGTTTTACATTTCCGCGCTCGGGTACCGAGCTCGGCAGCGGTTTCATCGGCAAACCAGCTTTGCTGGAAATCGTCAGACATGGCCCGCAAGAAACAATATAGATCCAGTTTCTCCATGCTGCAAACGTCAATATCGTGCTTATACAGATGTCTGTGCGTAGTCACTGCGGACTTCATGTTACAGATACGCAAACAGAGCATTGCAAGACGCAGGCACATCAGCTTTTGCGAACTCAGCCATTGCGCATGCATGCCGCTATTTTAGCGGCGCACAATTTGGATCTGGCGAAGACGGCTTATTGCGTCTCGTCCAATGCCTGCAGATCTGTCCGCAATTCATTTGGCGTCAGTTGAATATCGCGATACCAGGCTTCTACGGTTTCACCTGTGTTATCCGTATCGGTCAACACACCTACGGCGATCAGACGGCCAGGCTGCTCGCCGAACGCACGTTCGTAATCAGCGGCGATATCGCGTGAAAATGCACGCCATTCACCCACACCATCTTTGCCCGTGGCGACAACAATCATCTTGACGCGGCCAGTGCGGGAATTGGAAATGACTGTGTCTACCGGCGTCTTCCTGGCCCGTATGTACATCAGCGTGGCATACGGAATTTCGCGGCCGGTAAGTGCGCGCGCCGTTTCAAACATGATTTGATCAACAAACGGCAACTCATCCTTGTTGCCATCGAATCCGAGAATAATGCGGGCCGGAGCATCTTCGCTTGCGCGATCATGATTATCGGCCGATTCAACCAGACGACTGATGCGCCACTCCCAGGTCAGACGCGAATCCAGCAGTGGGTCTATGCTCAATTTTTGCATCAGCCCGGATGCAGAAGCAGACGCGCGCGCATGCAAAACCTTTTTGCCCTGATCGGAAACAACTGCGTATTCGGTGCGCCTCTTGTTGCGATTGATGAGCATGGTCTCCCATTCGGGCGAAAGGACATCGGTTTTATTTTCCGAGAAAGCAACGATTTCGTCATCGTCTTCGATGACACTTTCGTCGTCTGGTGCACGCGCCGCAGATATGGGCGCGTGCGTACAAGCGGCAACACTGAATAGCATTGCAACGAGAAGAACAGCTCCGAGAATTTTTGACTGTAACAGCAGCTTCATTTTTTTTGTAATCATTGTTGCGTCCAGCATCCGATGATCTCGCTTCTATTGCAGCGTTTTATCGAGTGCTCTGCTTGCTCCCGAGTTTCGCGCTTTGAATTGTATATTATTGTCTGCGCGCAATTTCTTGCGCATGGAGCGCGCTGGCATGCGTATCCCCACAAATTGCCAGCGCATCTGATGCGCCCAGATAAGTAACATGCACGGCAATTGCAATGAAAAATCAGATAGGAAATTTATGTAGAAAACGCACAGACAATCTGTGCGTTTCAACTGGATGTTCCAGATTTCAAAATTTATTGCAAATCTGGCTTCAAGTTTAGTCTGGCAATTGATCCTTGATTTCCCCTAGGCGCTGACCAGGATTATTTTGCTCTAATGCCAACAGGACCGCAGACTGATCTGCCTGCGGAGACTGCTGCAATACACGTTGATAATTTTCCGTTACCAGCTCTGTCACCGGCAAACGCAATCCGGCATTGGCAGCGGCGATCAACACATTTTCCAGATCCTTGAACTGGCTCTTGACCTGACCACCGGGCATGAAGTTACGTTCCAGCATACGCTGACCATGGACTTCCAGAATACGGCTTTCCGCAAAACCGCCACGGATTGCTGCCCTCACTGCCGTTGGATCAGCGCCGCCAGCCTGCGCCAACAACAAGGCCTCGGCCACAATATTCAAGGTGCCGCCGACGATCAATTGATTGCACAGCTTGGCGATCTGGCCGCAGCCGGCAGGGCCGACCAGAGTAGGACGCCCCATCACGGTCAATACCGCTTCAGCTTCCGCAAAATCTTCAGGGTTGCCGCCGGCCATGATGGCCAACGAACCGGCTTGCGCGCCGACTACGCCACCGGACACTGGCGCATCGATAAAACGTGCGCCATGTTTGGTCAGCGTTGCATGTGCATCTTGTGCTTCTGACTGGCGCGTCGAACTCATATCGATCAGCAATGCGCCGGGACGCAAACCCGGCAATGCTGCGGCAATCACTTGCGCAACGATAGGGCCAGCTTCCAGCATCGTGATGACGATGCCTGCAGTGGATACTGCATCGGCAACGTGTTCTTCTACTTTTGCCCCCAGTGACACGAGCTCATCTGCCTTGCTGCGCGTGCGATTCCATGCGATGACGGTATAGCCCGCCTGCAGCAAACGGCTAGCCATAGGCTTGCCCATCAAGCCTATGCCAAGAAAGGCAACTACTGGTTTCGTGGTCGGCTCGGTTGCAAGCTCCGTTTTCGGCTCCGTTGGCGACTGATTTAAATCAAACTGCGTCATGCTTCAAACTCCTTATTGCTCAGATTTTCACTGCATAATGGCGCATTCTCCCCACAAAAAGCAACAGCCATGTCGACGGAAAAGATACGCGCCATCCTGAACACTCGCATGCAGTTAGGTGAATGCCCAATCTGGCATGTGCAGGAAGCGGTGTTGTACTGGATAGATATCGATGGCTGCGCGGTACATCGCTACGATCCGGCCAGCGGCGCGCATTGCAATTGGCCCATGCCATCCGAGCCCGGTTGTATTGCAATCAATGCTGCAGGCGGCCTGATCGTTGCATTGCGCTCTGGTCTGGCATTGCTGGATACCGGCAGCGGCCAACTCAGCAAACTGGTCGATGCGCCTTATGATCAAGCAAGCACGCGTTTCAATGACGGCCGTTGCGATGCTGGCGGGCGCTTGTGGGTAGGCAGTATTTACGAACCACGCGATCATCCGCATGCCGCCTTGTTTTGCATAGAGCATGGCGCGATCCGCGATAGCGGAAAACGTGCAACCGTGTCGAACGGCGTTGCTTTCAGCCCGGACAACAAAACCTTGTACCACGCTGATACCACTTCACATCGCATCCACGCTTATGAATTCGATGTTGCTACAGGCACGCTAGGCGACAGCCGATTGTTAAAGCAATTCTCAACCGACAAAGCCCATAATTACGGCGGTCGGCCCGATGGCGCTGCGGTCGATAGCGAAGGCGCGTATTGGTCTGCGATGTATGAAGGCGGCCGACTCGTACGTCTGGCGCCAAACGGCGAGTTGCTGGAGGAAATTGCATTGCCGGTGCGTTGCCCGACCATGATGGCGTTCGGCGGTGACGATATGCGCACCTTGTACATCACCACAGTCAGCAAGAATCGGTCTGCTGTCGAACTGCAACAGCATCCGCTGTCGGGTTGTGTCTTGAGCATGCGCGTCGACGTGCCGGGACTAGCCGAACACGTCTATCGTCCGTGAGATATCCACTCAAATAATGTGCAAATTCATACTCGCCATTGATCAGGGTACGACCAGCTCCCGCGCGATTTTATTCAATCACGCAGGTCAGATTCACGGCACTGCGCAGCAAGAGTACGCGCAGATATTTCCCGAGCCGGGTTGGGTCGAACACAATGCCAATGACATCTGGCATAGCCAGCTAGCTGTCGCAAGACAGGTATTAAAAGAGCACGATCTCAATGCTGCTGACATCGCCGCGATCGGCATCACCAATCAACGCGAGACTACGGTGTTATGGGATCGCAAAACAGGTGAACCTCTTGCCAATGCAATCGTCTGGCAAGACAGGCGTACGGCTGCGCTGTGCGACCAATTGCGCACTGAAGGCAAAGCGGCTTTGTTTCAACATAAGACAGGCTTGGTACTTGATGCGTATTTTTCAGGGACCAAACTGAATTGGTTATTGAAGAATGTGCCGGGCGCTCGCGCGAAAGCAGAGCGCGGCGAGCTGGCATTCGGTACTGTCGATAGCTGGCTGATTTTCAAGTTGAGTGGCAAGCATGTCACCGATACCAGCAATGCATCACGCACCTTACTCTTTAATATCCACAGCAAGCAATGGGATGATGAGCTGCTCAGTTTGCTGGATATTCCGCGCAGCTTATTGCCGGAAGTGGTCGCTAGCAGCGGCGTCGTTGCACATACCTATGACGCATTATTCGGCGCACCCATTCCGATTGCGGGCATTGCCGGCGATCAGCAAGCCGCCACTTTTGGACAGGCTTGCCATCAGGCAGGAATGGCAAAGAATACATATGGTACTGGCTGCTTCATGCTACTCAATACTGGCACACAGGCGATCAGCTCCAATAACAATCTGCTGACAACTGTAGGCTGGACGCTGGACAACGGCAAGGAGTTGCATACCGATTACATGCTCGAAGGCAGTGTGTTCATGGCCGGCGCCATTATCCAGTGGTTACGCGACGGCTTGGGGATCATCAGTAGCTCAAATGAAGTAGAAGCTCTCGCCTCCAGTGTTCCGGACAATGGCGGCGTCGTTTTTGTGCCTGCGTTCAGCGGCCTGGGGGCACCGTACTGGGATGCGTATGCACGCGGCATGATTATCGGCATGACACGCGGTAGCAGCAAGGCGCACATTGCGCGCGCAGCACTTGAGAGTATTGCTTATCAGTCGGCAGACCTGCTACAGGCAATGCAAAAGGACGCGGGAATTACTTTGCACGAGTTGCGCGTAGATGGCGGCGCGGCGCGTAACGATTTGTTGATGCAATTCCAGGCCGATATTTTGAATGTACCGGTGATCAGGCCCATCGTTACTGAAACCACTGCCTTGGGTGCGGCGTATCTTGCAGGCCTGGCGGTATCATTCTGGTCCTCCACGGAAGAGATTTCTGCACAATGGCAGATGGATAAATGCTTTGTGCCACGTATGCGACAAGACGAACGTGAACATAGAATGAATACTTGGCACAAAGCAGTGCAACGCTCCCAAGCGTGGGAAGGATAGATTTCATAACGTTCAACGCGCATCAATCCGCCAATTAAAAAGGGCCGACATACATGTCGGCCCTTTTACAAGACTGCGATTTTCTATCTCCTGTTCTGCATCGAATTAGCTAACCGAATGCGTCAACTATCAGGATGCGTTCACAGTCTATTTACTCACTCAACAGCCAGCCACAAGAACGTCAGACCGACACCTATTGGAATGCCAAAGCGTTGCAGCTTGCTTGCATTTTCCTTGGCAACCACCTCCACCGGCAAATCCGTTAATGCCATCACCTTGGCAACGACCGAACCTTCGAAAAATCTCGACAGTGCATTCTTGCGCGTTGTGCCCATGACGATTTTTTGTGACTGCGTCTTTTGAGCGCAGGCGACAATAGCTTGTGCGGCATCACCTCTGTCCATATGAACCACATGGTCTACGCCGGCCTTGGACAGCAGATCAATCGCATCTTTCAGTGCTTCTTTCGCACGCTCTTGCTGGAATAAACGCACGTTGTGCGATGGCACAAAGCGCGTCAGATATTTCGACAAACGGGGTTGAACATTGGTCAGGTTCACGTTGATCAACTCGTCATGCAAAGCACGATATTGAATAACGTATTCCACTGCCCGCAATGCATTCCGTGAGCCGTCGACAGGTATGAGAATGTTTAGCATGATGATCTCCTCGCAATGTATAAACGTTAGTAGTTTTTGTAAACGTTCTTCATGGATGTCTTGGCTTTCCCTCCTCGCGTATAGGCTTTATAGGCACATCCCTGAGTACTCCACTTAGCACGACCCCGCCTATTATCAAGCCGTAAAGCAACCAACTTGCGATCGAATTCTGAATAAAAAATCCATTCAAAATAGGCTCTTGTACAATCATCTTGGCAGCAGTCCACGCAAGGATTGCTGCGCCTATATAGATAATAACTGGGTACCGTTCTACCCATTTCAAAATCAATGTGCTACCCACAATCATAATCGGCACACTAATCAATAAACCTATTATCACCAGCATGAATTCACCTTGTGCCGCACCAGCCACCCCTAGCATATTGTCCATTCCCATCACGGCATCTGCTACCACGATGGTGCGAATGGCAGCCCACAATCCGATGCGCCCACCTGAAATACCCGGCTCGTTCTTTTTTTCATGCACAGGGCTCAGCAACTTGTAGGCTATCCACACAAGCAATACTCCACCAACAAGCAACAGACCCGGCACATTCAGCAACCATACGATAGCTAGCGTCATGCCTATGCGTATGACGACAGCTCCTATCGTGCCACCAAGTATCGTGATGCGTTGCAAGTGATGTGGTAATTTGCGTGCAACTAGTGCTATGACGATCGCATTATCGCCAGCGAGCACCAGATCGATAACGATGATCGCCAGCAGTGCGGAAACAAATTCAGCTGAGAATATATCCATTTTCTCCTCCAGCACCGTCATCGCTCGCTTTGTCGAGGCCAACAAACTTCTGAGCGAAAAAAAACCTTTACCTGCAATCGGTAAAGGTCTCGCCACAACATTAAAGTTGCCTGCAGGCCGGGGGATTTCCCGTAATGACGGCTTTTGCAGTAAGGCTACTCCCCTTTAAGGGAACTACTTCTTTTCAAGTTAGTGCACGCGATACCCTCTGTCAATATTTTTTATTAAGATAGCGTTAAATAATATTTACTGAAATCTTGGCAAAACTACAGCCCTGCAAGCTTATCAATGCTTGAGTTTTTTGTGAGGCGAATTGCACGCTGAATTGATCAATCTGTCGAAAGGTATATTTGGCGCTGTTTCAATGCCATTGCCCCCTTGCTACCGCGCATACTCGGTTTAACAGGATTGTCCTGATACAAATAGAATCACGCAGCGATTATTCGCACATGAGAAAACAACTCCTACCAAAATGAACGTATGCGATTTTTCACATGGCTAGCTCGTGAAGATTGCGCCCTAATCGGATAGGGCGACACAATCAGCATGATTTTATTTTTTTTGCACTGGTAGCAGGCGCAGCAGTTTTGCAGTAAGGACTATCAACAAAACAAAAAGGGTTACCGCGATAACGGTATGGTGAAAAGATATGCTCACCTTGCACCGGAACAGTTTGCGAAGCGCGCTCAGGTTGTGGACTTAATGTTTAATGACACAAATTTGGCACAATCAGAAATGGAAAAGGGCTAGCAGTTACGCTAACCCTTTGATATTACTGGTGCTGATGAGGCGAATCGAACACCCGACCTACTGATTACGAATCAGTTGCTCTACCAACTGAGCTACATCAGCGAAGCCGATTATTTTACCAATAAATCGAACACAGCTGTTAGCGCAAAAGCAGTTTTTGCCTGGATTTCATTGCCCTCAACTTAACAATATAGATGTGTGGATGAGGATGATGAGTTAAAGCTGCCAGCATCCTGAACAATTGTGATTGCATTACTGCGGCTTGAAGGTATTAATGGTGGTGATGGAGATATAAGTGTAGCGGATCGGATGTTTGTATTAGAGAAGGGATGGATGTGATGGAGATGAGATTGGAGGTTTAATCGGACACGCGCGCTG